>Ga0209344_10000806_pt1 | contig 47962 bp, 37 predicted proteins | sample Cruoilmetagenom6_FD_187293 | JGI IMG/M metagenome (GOLD analysis project Ga0209344, IMG submission 187293) | Oil polluted marine microbial communities from Coal Oil Point, Santa Barbara, California, USA - Santa Barbara Oil Seep Sample 6 (SPAdes)... | ecosystem: Environmental > Aquatic > Marine... | reverse complement strand
ACCCCGCCAACCTCCGTCTCCAAGCCCGGACGATACAAAGTCACCATCACCGACAACGGCCCAGGCATCGTCCGCAAGCAGGTCGAAAACATCTTCGGGCGTCTCCTCTACGGCTCCAAGTTCCACCGCCTCAAAATGTCCCGAGGACAACAAGGCATCGGCATCTCCGCCGCCGGCATGTACGGGCTCATGACCACCGGCAAGCCCATGGTCATCACCACCCGCCCACACAAAAACAAGCCCGCCCACCATCTCGAACTCGCGATGGACACCACCAAAAACAAGCCCGAAGTCACCATCGACATCGAGACCGACGACTTCCCTGCTGGCACCGGCACCCGCGTCGCCATCGAGATGGAAGCCAAGTTCTTCCGTGGCAAAGGCTCCGTCGAAACCTACCTCGAGCAGACCGCCATCTCCAACCCCCACTGCACCATCACATTCATCCCCCCAGACAAAGCCGGCGAAAACCCGGACCTCGCAGAATCCAAAGAAGCACCACAAGCAGACGCCCAAGGCATCGTCCGCACCCAAGAGTTCTCCGACCGCATCGTCTACCCACGCACCGTCGATGAGCTCCCACCAGAAACCCAAGAGATCAAGCCCCACCCCTACGGCGTAGAGCTCGGCACCTTCCTCACCATGCTCAACAAGACCGAGGAGAAACAACTCGCCGGCTTCTTCAAGAAAGAGTTCTGCCGCGTCCCGCCCTCCACCGTCAAAGAAGTCACCGACGCCGCCTCCTCGAAGGGCAACTCCTACTCCGGCCAATCCTGGGTCAAAACCATCGAGTCCAAAGACGCCGAGAAGATCTACAACGCCCTCCAAAACTCAAAGCTCCGCTCCCCACCAACAGACTGTCTCTCCCCCATCGGCGTCCAACAAATGCTCGCAGGGCTCCTCAAAGGTGTCAAGGCCGAGTTCTACACCGCCTCCACACGCAAGCCCAGCGTCTACCGCGGCAACCCGTTCCAGATCGAAGCCGCAATCGCCTTCGGCGGCGATCTCCCCGGCGATCAACAAGCCCGCGTCATCCGCTACGCCAACCGCGTCCCACTCCTCCACCAGCAGTCCGCCTGCTCGTCCTTCAAATCCGTCATCGACACCAGCTGGAAAAACTACGGCATGCAACAACCCCGCGGGGGCGCACCCGTCGGGCCATTGGTCATCATGATCCACATGGCCAGCGTCTGGGTCCCATTTACCTCAGAGTCCAAGGACGCGATCGCGGACTACGACGAGATCAGAAAAGAGATGTCGCTCGCCCTCCAAGAGTGCGGCCGCAAGCTCGGACAATACATCCGCCGACGACAACGCATGAAGCGCGACGCCCAAAAGCGCGATGTCTTCGAACGCTACATCGGCGAGATCTCCCGCGCCTGCAACTACCTCACCGGCACAGACACCCAAGAGTTGTACGACGCCCTCCTCGCCCAGGCCAAAGCCAAAACCGAGATCGCCGACGCCCAACTCGACGACGAAGGCAACTTCATCAAAGACGACACCGGCAAACTCGCCAAAGCCGACGATGTAATCATCCTCGACACCGCCATCTCAGGCCCAGACGAAGGCAACTCCATCGCCGAAGCCAAACCCACCGTAAAAAAGAAACGCGTCACCAAAAAGACTACCAAAAAACGAACCACCAAGAAGTCATCAAGCAAGGCAGCCTCCGGGTTGTTCGGTGGATGATGGTTGCGAATCCTTCTGAAACATGGGAATACTTTGTCACACTTGTGTCCAAAGAATTGGGCATTACACTAACTGACCTCAACCAAGACTTGCTTGGAGAATTTCCCGATCCAACACGGCTAGAAGAGTTCTGTAAGTTCTATCTAAACCATAGTGTCTTACATCCGATTTGGCTGGCAAGCTCCCTCGACCAGATACTTGGCTCGCTCTCTTTGAAATTTAAAAACGATGATGTAACGAATGAAGATCTGCAACTTGTCAAAGAAGTTGTTACGAACGCATGCACCAACCCGTGGGCATCCTCTCACCTTTTATGTGACCCAAACGATTACACCCCGGATACCGATCCAGGCGATTACAAAGTCTGCCAATGGTTACTGAACCACTCCGGACTCGACATGAAACGCATACAAGCTCAGAACGATCGATTGAACGATCCTTCGGATTATCTGGAATAACAATGGCCAAAAAAATAACCAAAAAGAAAGTCGTCAAAAAAGTCTCCAAGAAGGTCTCCCCAAAGACCACCAAGTCGAGCCCAAAGAAGACCCCAAACAAAGCCGCCAAACGCGACAAAGAAACCTCCGTCAAACTCTCCGCCATGGCCCAAGGCATCGTCACCGCCGTCCACGCCGACAAAGAGCCCGAGATGGATGTCCCCCTCCGCACATCCTCAAACACAAACTGGAACGCCAAAAAAGGCATCCTCGAGATGGGCGACTCTACAAGCACCCGCCAGCTCTTCAACCTCGGCCAAGCCCGCAAGTTCATGCAAACCCTCCTCCACGGCAAGTCCGTCGACGAGCTCCTCAAAGCCGACAAAACACTCTCCCTCCGCGGGATGTTCTACAAATCCCTCCACACCATCGAAGGCACCAAAGAAAAAACATTCGACGACCAGACCGAATCCGACGGCATCCTCGAAGACCTCGAAGTCTCCCTCGGATCACTCCGTGAAGAACTCCACATCTTCGCCAAAAAACGCGGAACCATGGTCGGCAACATCACCGTTGTCGACAACGGCGACGAAATCAACTGCAAAAAAATGGGCTCCGGCGGCTACGCAATCCCCTCAATCTGCGAACCAGAAGTCATCCAGTTCAAAGATGTAAAAGCAAAGTTCATCCTCCATGTAGAAAAAGACACCGTCTGGCAACGCTTCAACGAAGACCGCTTCTGGGAAAAACACAACTGCATCCTCACCGAAGGCTCCGGCCAACCCACCCGAGGCGTCCGCCGAATGCTCCACAGACTCAACAAAGAGCACAACCTCCCCGTCTACTGCCTCCTCGACTGCGACCCCTGGGGACACTACATCTACTCCGTCATCAAGCAAGGCTCCATCTCCCTCGCCTTCGAATCCTCACGCCTCGCCATCCCAGACGCCAAATACCTCGGCATCCGATCCATCGACTTCGACCGCTGCGCCCTCTCCGACGATGTCAAAATCGACCTCAACGACCGCGACATCAAAAGAGCCAAACAGATCGCCGCCTACCCCTGGTTCGAAAAAGACAAGCAGTGGCAAAGAGAGATCAAAAAAATGCTCTCCAACGGCTTCAAAATGGAAGTCGAATCCCTCATCACCAAAGACATCTCCTATGTCACCGAGGAATATGTCCCCGCAAGACTCAAAGCGAAGGATTGGTTGGGATGAATCCTTGGCGCTGCATGAAAGAAGACCTAAATGGGCCTACCAGATTGTTGGACCCTCTACTTGAAACAGCAGGAAACCAACACCGACTGTACCATTGCGTCAGCAATGATCTGTTACTATTCAGCGACTACAGCGGGCAAGATAAAAATTCTCGCTTTGAGACTTATTCTTTTCTAATAGCAGACAGGTCATCCACGATTGAGTTCTTTGACTCCATCGAAGCATTCAGAAAGAAACGACTAAACGCAGGAGAACATGTCAGTTACAAACGTTTTTCCCAAACGAGACATCGCGAGAGTTTTGCTTTTTTTGTTAACGCCGCAAAAATGAACATCAAAGGCAACCTAATCACCGTTGCCGTTGACAAAAAGTTAAACTCACTGCTAAGCGGGCACAAGATTGAATTTACTGAAGGCATGGACCAAGATGCAGTGAACAGCTGGAACTCTCTTCCCAAAGGGACAGCCGAACAGACAGCTAGGATACTCCACTTCGTCTCACTCATCGTGTCTGGCCTGTCACCAGAAAAATCTGATGTCTATTGGATTTCTGACAACGACGAAACGCTTGCCAACGAAGAACGAAAACTCGCTTTTTGGAATTTTTTTACTATTATAAGCTCGCTCTACTTACACAATAATATGAAACAAATTTGGATTGGCGACTCCAGCCTTAATCAAGATTGCATGAGAATAGAGGATGCCTTAACACTTCCGGATGTCGCTGCTGGGTCGTTCAGGGACTGCCTAAATTCCGGGCTACTAAATGCTGCAAGATACCCGAGCATTTGGGTACCTGATTCTTTGATCAGTCCCAAAGCAATTGAAACACTTCACAGTTTTTCTGGCCATCCGTCAACAAGCATGAAATCTATTTTCCTAGCTCTCGAGAGCACGAGCTCAGGAATAAACGCTGTCGAATACGCTATCCCAAATTCAGCGGGCTGAGCCTCTCAGCCCCTTCAGGCTTTCCTAAGCCGCTGAACCACAATCTCATCAGACCCATCCTCCAAAAGACCGAACTGATCCACATGGATGTGATCGTTGTAAGGCGCGGTGTCCCAGTTGTAGGCCGGGTGCCATGCTGGTGGCGTCTTCGGCACCTGCATGTCTTCTCCCCTCAAACATAAAACCTGCACATGCTCCGCATGAGCAGGGCACCCAGATCTATCCGGTTCGAGAATCACACACAATCTCCCCATTCCGTTCCCCACTCCAATACCTCGCCGAACCCCATCCCCAATCCGTCGCCCGCTCCACCAACCCCGCCCGCACCGGGTTCATGTGGATATACCCCACCTTCTCATCAAACTCCGCATCCGAAACAATGTTCCGGTCATACCCGCCCCCGCGCTGCCAGAACCGGAGTCTCCCCCCACCATCAACGAGTTTCTCTAAGACAGGAGCATCGAGTTCTCGCCAACGGGACAGAATACGCCGAGCCACAGTCCCCTTCAGGCTTCGCAGCAACCCAGAAACATCACCACTCTCCGGCTCACGAATAAGCAAATGCGCATGGTTCGGCATCAAGACCCACGCATAGAGCTTGAATCCATATTCAGTTTTCGTTCGCTCAAGCTGATCAGAAAACACATCACGCAGTTCTGAGGCACCAAACAGATCCAGCCGTTGATAGATCGAGAATGTCAAAAACCGTGCATGATTTGGATCATTCAATCGCCGCATGCCGCCAGTCTACATGAATCACGGGTGCCATGCTGGTGGCGTCTTCGACACCTGCATGTCTTCCCACACTCCCCTAAATCACAACACCCTTCCCACAAGCCCGCCGAACCGCCACAAACTGCCCAGCGTGCATCATATTGTGCGTCGCCACAAGCACCCACACCGCCCCCTTCGTCGGGAACATCGCCTGATACATCGCCGGGGCCGCCTCATCGAGCTCCGCTTCCGTCGTCTGATCGAGCGCCGCAAAGGTCGCGTCCTGCACCTTGTCAAACAACTCTATATACCCCGCCGTCCCCAAGAAGTGCGACGCATCGTCATCGCCCTGCGTGGAACGATCATACTGCGCCGCAAACCCCTCGGGCAACACATACGCATTCCCGGGCGAAAGCTGCTCCACAAACATACACTCGGCCGCAATCAAATGCCCCAGCTGCCACGCCAGATGGTTGCACTCCGGATGCGCCCGCCGCATCAACTCCCCATCCGAAAAATCCCCGGCATAACTCTTCAACACCATCCGACTCGTCATATAAGTAGAACGAAGCACATCAATCGCATTCATAAAACCACTCCCGCACGCTGAAAAAACAAGACAAAAACCTATCTGTGAACCGCCACCATCCTAGGCAACCCCCTCCGGGTGCCACGGGTTGCCCAACCCTACAAGAGCCCTCGGCAACCCGTGTCTTCAAACCACTCATACAATCCCCTATGACCAAACACAAACGCACCCAACGCCAAATTATGAAAGAGATCCCCCTCGAACTCCTTCCAACCGAGGAAGACCTCCAACGCGTTGACAAAATGGACCCATGCGACTGCCCCCGCAGATATTGCTGGCACTGGCGATCCCTCTCCCTCGAATGGGACATCCCTGTATCCAGAGGCTGCGATGCCGATCGAGTGAAGATCAACTGGAAAGGCAAACAGATCCCTCGAGCCCACGATACACCCTGCAAACGCCGACACTCAGAGAGCCCCCACGATCACTACGAACCCCGAGACCCCACCTTCATCGAAGACGGCCTCCCCATCGATCGATGGAACTGCGAATAAATCGCCCCCAACAACCACCCCCGTGCGCAAAATCCCCGCGCTCCCCGACTCCCCCCTTGAGCCGCCAATCTTCATCGCGCATAATTCCCCCATGCAGATGAACACAAACACAACCGACCACACTCAACCAACCATCCAACTCACGGCCCAGCTCACGCGAGACCTCCTCGACGGCTCCCTCACCACCCTCGACCTCTGCGACATCCACAACATCTCCCTCCCCAACCTCCTCGCCCTCATCCAATCCCCCGACTTCCAAACCCTCTCTTCGGCCATCACCCAAATCAACCAAGCCCGCACCCAGCTCATCGAGTCCGAGTCCAAACCCGCCGCCCTCGAAACCCTCACCAGAGTCGCCCAACAACCAACCACAACCCCCCAGTCCACCGAGACCGCCCGCAAAGCCGCGGCCAAAATCTACCGCCCAACTCAACGCAAAACCAAAACCAAACTTCCAAGCACGCCCCCAAGCGAACTCCAATGCAAACGCCAGCCGCCCCACTCACTCCACAGAGAAATACGCCCCATTGAGATAGAAAGTAGCCCCTTGGCCGTAGCTCGGCGAGATCAGGCTCATCTGCCCGCTCGGGGTGACCACAAGCCCAGCGTTGCCGCTGATGTCAGAAAGAAATACATGCACGGCCAATAGCTCCGTGCTCGCCGGCCGCATCCCCACAGGCAGCGTCCCGATGATCGAACCATTCGGATTCGCAAAGTCGTTCCGCATCACACCCGACAGGTACACCATGTTCCCAACACGCGTGGCATACGGCGCCCGCCCACCAGCCGGGCTCGGGCTGAACTGATCCGAGAGGGCAATGATGTGGCTCTGATCCTCCGCCAGCCGATCCGCAGACCGAGCAAACGAACTCAACCAAGCGTACGGCGTTGGATTGATCACAATCTCATCGCCGATCGGCGATGAGTCCGACAGGTCGACCACCCGCAGCCCAAACTCCTCAAAGTACTTCATCGAATCGCCGGACGGCAACCCCACCTCTACCGTAAAACGCCCCCCTTCATCCGGCATCAAGTCCGCAACCGTGGTACCCGTAAGCACTGTCCGCGCTCCGCCCCCAATCGGATCCCCCCACAACTCGAACCGCAACGACACCGGCCCAACCACCGGCTGCCCACCAAGATCCGTCAACACACCCTGATATGTAAAATGATTCAGCGGCAACCCCGCCGGAGCCACCTCGCCCCCAACCAACTCCCCCCCAGCCTCCGCCCGCTCCATCGGCTCAAAACGAACCACACTCTTGGTCAGCACAAAGCCTGCCTCAGCAGACACCCCCTCACGATGCCCCCCGGCCCCCACCGAGTACGCCACCATCACCGACCCCACCAAGACCAACCCCGCAACACCCAAACCAACAGCAGACCGAAGCATATTAACCCCCTTTTCGCAGTATACATGTACCAAAGACTCACCCCCAGCATACCAGAATCTATCTTTCATCAAAGCCCGAACTCCATAATCCGGCCACGCCTATCGTTTCTCTGACCGGCTACCCCGCCGATTCATCCGCCACGAATACTTTGAGAAAGCCCCACATGCCCTCCACCAAAGTCACCTTCACCGGCTCACTCAACCACACCCTCTCCGCGATCATTGATGAACCCAACGCGAGCGAGGAACAGCCGCGGGCGTATGCGATGTTTGCCCATTGCTTCACCTGCTCGAAGGATGTCATCGCCGCCAGCCGCATCTCCCGGGCGCTCGCCAAGCTCAACATAGCAACCTTCCGCTTTGACTTCACCGGGCTGGGAAAGAGTGACGGCGAGTTCAGCGACACGACCTTCTCCTCGAACATCGCCGACCTCGTCGCCGGCGCGGATTGGATGCGCACCAACCGCAAAGCACCGTGCGTACTCATCGGGCATTCGCTGGGCGGCGCTGCGGTGCTGGCGGCGGCTTCAGAGATCCCCGAGTGCAAAGCCATCGCTACGATCGGCGCGCCCGCGGAGCCCGAGCATGTGACCCACCTCTTCAGCTCCGCCGCCGCCGACATCGACCGCGACGGCCAAGCCGAGGTCTCGATCGGTGGACGCCCCTTCACCGTTGGCAAACAACTCCTCGACGATTTGCGTGCTCAGGACCCTGAATCCAGGATCAAATCCCTCAAGCGAGCCTTGCTGATCTTCCACTCCCCCACCGATCAGATCGTGGGCGTCGAGAGCGCGGCCCAGATCTACACCTGGGCCAAGCACCCCAAGAGTTTTATCGCCATTGACGGCGCGGACCACATGCTGACCAACCCCAGCGACGCGGAGTATGTCGCCAACATGCTCAGCGTATTTGTTGACCGCTACGCCGCCGACTAATCGCCCCTCAAATCCTCCAATTCGTGTTCAGATTCGATAAAACCCCCAAATCTGGGTATCTATCCTTCGCGCCCCCCGTACACTCTGCGAGGCCGATGGGCCATTCGTACCTGATCTGGAGAGATCACCCAATCCCCAACAGACCCACCCAAGAGGAGAGCCCCCATGAACACCACACTGACCACCCTGCTGATCGCCGGCACCGCCGCGATCGCCACCGCCGACACCCTGTACCTGCAAGACTTCGAGAACCCCGGCGTCGGCTACACCGCCAACGAGTTCAGCGATGGGGGTGAAGATTTCTTCGGCAACTCTGGCTCCATCTCATTCGCTGGTGCTGTCAACTATGGCGGCGTTGACGGCAACTATTTCGCCGGCATGGACATTGACAGCGAAGGTGCGGACCTCCCGCTCCACCTGACAACCACTGCCATTGATATCTCCAACACGAACAACCTCCAGTTTGCGATCGATCTGGCTGAGGACGATGATGGCTCCAGCCAAGACTGGGATGCCCTCGACTATGTGCGCTTCGAGTACGAAATCGACGGAAATGGCTGGGTTGAAATTTTCACCGTTGAGAATGATGGCTCGACATACAACACCGCCCCGCGAGTAAACGGGACCATCGTCACTGACACATTCTCGACCTTCTCGGCTGATCTGAGCGGGCTCTCGGGTATTGAGATGGTCATCCGTGCGGTCTGGAGCCTTGACTCGGGCGATGAGGATCTGGCGATCGACAACATTTTACTCTCGGGCGATCGCATCGCCGTCGTTCCCCTGCCTTCGGCGGCCTTCGCTGGGCTTGGGCTCTTGGGTGCGATGGGTGCTTACCGGCGCCTTCGTGCATGAGATTGGCTGCATAGATCGAGCATTTTCCACCACTCGATTTGGGTGGTGGAAGGTGCTCTTTTCTTAGGCGTGCTGCTCCTTGAGGGCTTTGATGCAGGCTCGGATGAGTTTTTTGAGCGCGGGGATGTGCACATCGTCGAGCGATTTGATGTAGAGGCACGACTTGGCGGCTTTGTACTTGCCGAGCTTTTCGAGGAGCTCTTCACGGTTCGTGAAGCCGGACATGAGGTAGAGCGAGATGGTCTGTTTTCTGGAAGAAAAACCGACCAGGAACCAATCTCCCTCACGTCCGGATGCGTATCGGTAGTGGTATGAGCCGTAGCCGACGATGTCGGTGCCCCACATGGCGCCTTGGTCTTTGGTGATGGAGCTCATGATCTCGTGGAGCTGTTTGATGTCGTCGCGTCTTTCGGGGACGACGGATTCGAGGTAGCTCTGGACATCGAGTTGAGTGCGTTGGGTTTTGTTCTGTTTGCCCTTTGGCGCGGCGGTCTTCTTTGCCGTTTTCTTTGTGCTTTTCTTGGCCGGCTTTTTCGTCGGCTTCTTGGCTGGAGCTTTTTTCTTTGTGGTGCCTTTGGGTGCTGGCGTTGTCTTCTTTGGGCTTGATGCTTTGGCCATGGGAACTCCTTCAGTGGAGTGTACATGAAACGGGGCGGATTCGTACATTGGTTCACGGGTTCCAATAACCTGTTCGTCAAGGCTCCGAGACGCCATATCCTCGATGAATTGGGGATTCTGGGTGTGTTCTTGCTAGGAATTGATGCTGAGAACGGCTATTCTCAGGGTTCGCAGAGCACTGTTTTACACTGTTTATAGATAGAAATCATGGGCATTGCGGCCTGTTGATCGGAGAGCGAAGATGGCTGATTTTTCTACTCGAGTGACTTTTGGTGTTTCCCTCTTGGTGCTCGCGGGCTCGGTCTCGGGTGTGCTGGGGGTTGATCAGTACTCCCCCTCACCGAGCTACTACGCTGGGGCGACCGGGACGGGCGCTGCGTTGAAAACACAGCTGACTGTTGCGATGGCTGCTGGTCACACGCAACGGACCTACGGCGACTTCCGTACATCGGCACGCTACCACGATATGGACCCGAACAACGCTTCGCGTATCTTGCTGGGGTACAGCCGGGCATCGGTGAGCTACAACTGGGACAGCGGTGCGACCTGGAACCGTGAGCATATCTGGCCGCAGAGTCGTCAGCCGGGGAGCGCGTCGAACGGCACCCGGGGCAACATGGGCGATCCGCATTCGTTGCTGCCGATGAATCCGGGTGTGAATAGCTCGCGTGGGAACAAGCCCTACGGGAATGTGACGACTACGGGCAACTTTGGGAGCCAGGGCACTTTCTACTTCCCGGGTGACGAGGACAAGGGCGATGTTGCTCGCTCGCTCTTCTACTCGGCCACACGCTATAGCTCGTCGGGCTTGACACTGGTCAACGGGGTCCCCAGCGGGAACCAGATGGGTGATCTTGCGTCGTTGATCACTTGGCACTTTACGGATGCTCCGGATACCTTTGAGCGTCGGCGGAACCATGTGATCTATCACAATGATGCGAACAATTCTTTTAGCACGGGCAACCGCAACGCGTATGTGGATCGCCCGGAGTATGCCTGGTCGGTGTTTATGGATCAGGAGAACGACACCACGCTGTGGCTTGGTGATCTCGAACCCAGCGATGGTGCATCGACTATTGATATCAACATCAACGCGCTGACGGGCCACGCGATCTCGCCGATGCAGTTCACGCTCAACAAGAGCGGCAATGACGGGACCTACTACCAGGTCGAGGCGTCCGACGGGCTGAGCCCATCGGTGACCGGTCGGCACAACGCCTTCCCGATGAGCCCGGTGAATCTCTCGCAATCGATCACGCTCAATGTGGATATCGGCGTGACCCTTTTCGCGGGTGCGTTTAGCGGCGACATGACCATCGACAACCTTGATGTGACGACCGAGGGTGGCGCGGGCAATGGGGCCAATGATGTCAACGACATGGTGTTTGTGAATGTCGATGTGTTCAATCCGACGAATGGTTCGTTCGAGGGCGGGGCGGACACGAATGAGCTGAGCCTTGATCTGGGCACGGTCTCGTTGGGTTCTGGCGATTTCTCGCAATCGTTCGAGTTCTTTAACATCGCCGATGGCGGTGTGTTTGGGGCGCCGATGGATGTCGAGTTGATCTCGAGTTCGGGCGATACCGGCGTGATCACCACGGACTTCGTGGCGACCAACTCGATCGAATCGGGCGAGAGCGCCGGGTTTGAGGCGACGATCAGCGCTGCCGACGAGGGGGCGTTCAGTGCAAGCTTTACCTTCTTGGTCTACAACGATCGCGGGCTCTTTGGCAGCTTGGCGGCGGCCGACGAGTTGATCCTGGATGTCTCGGGCGTGGTCTCGAAGGGCGGTTGCCCGGTGGACTTCGCTGAGCCGATGGGCGAGTTGGACTTCTTTGATGTCAGCGCGTTCTTGGACCTGTTCGGTGCTCAGGACGCGGCCGCGGACTTGACGGGCGATGGGGAATGGGACTTCTTCGATGTGAGCGCGTTCCTTGATGTGTTTGGCGCTGGCTGCCCTTAAAAAGGTGTTCTGTTTGAGCTTTACAAGGATTTTGATGAGTTGAAGTCAATGCATTGGTGTGCGATAAATGATTGATTTCGCTCCGAGCGACCAGCCCCCTACTCAACGGACGTTCAGCAAAGGCAGATGATGTCTTTGCTGTATGCCTGAGTGGAGTAGCGAGAATCGTTGAGTGTGGGCTCAAGATAGCTCGGAAGGGTTTGATCTTTGTTGTTTGCATGTCCGAGGCTGGATTTGGATCTTCGACTATCGGATTCGAGCCCATAAGCGAACTCGATTGTTGATGGTTTATCTCCATCAGCACTGGATCGGATGTGCACATTCAACCGATGAATCAGCACATACACAGTCTTTCTCCGCTCAGGATGACCGATCCAATGTCGACCACTCAGTCTTCCAGTTCAAAAAGTGAAATCCCTGAAGTCATCATCCGCCCGCGGCGGGGATGGGTCGCTGTCGATTGGAAAGAGCTGCGTGATTATCGGGATTTGTTCTGGTTTTTGACTTGGCGGAATGTGAAGGTCCGGTACGCTCAATCAGCCTTGGGAATATCTTGGGCGGTCATTCAGCCGGTGTTCAGTATGATCGTGTTTACGATTATCTTTGGTCGATTGGTGAAGATTGATTCTGAGGGCGCACCGTATGCTGTGTTCAGCTTTGCTGCTTTGGTGCCTTGGACATATTTTTCCAATGCGATGACTGATAGTACCAACAGCTTGGTTGGGAATGCGGAGATGGTGAAGAAGGTTTACTTTCCGCGGTTAATTTTGCCGCTGGCTGCTATCTCTTCGAAGCTTGTCGACTTTGCGATTGCCTTTGTGTTGATGCTGGGGATGTTGATCTTTTACCGGATTGTACCGACCGGAGATATCTGGGTGATTCCGCTGCTGGTGTTCATTATGGTGTTGGCGGCGAGCGGGCTGGGAACCTGGCTTGGTGCGCTGGCGGTTCAGTACCGGGATGTGAAGCACGCGATGTCGTTTGCGACGCAGTTGATCATGTACATGGCTCCGGTCGTGTATTCGGTCAGCGTGATTCCCGAGCGTTGGCAGCTGGTCTATGCGCTCAATCCGATGGTTGGTGTGATTGAAGGCTTTCGGTCTGCGCTGCTTGGGACTCGGTCGATGCCTTGGGATCTGATAGGTGTTGGGATGTTTTCGTCTATCGTGCTTGCTGTGAGCGGCGTGTATTATTTCCGTCGGATGGAACGGCTTTTTTCAGATGTGGCATAACGCACAAGGGCACCGCATATATGCACCAGGACTTAGCAATTTCGGTACGTGATTTAGGCAAGGCCTATCGGCTTGGGCTTGAGCAGGAGAAGAGCGATACGCTCTTTGGCTCGATGAGCAATATGGCCAAGGCACCGTTTCGCAATCTGCGGAATCTTCGGCGTCTGGACACAGCTTCGGGCGGGGAAGGGAAGGACACGCTTTGGGCGTTGCGTGATGTGTCCTTTGATGTGCATAAGGGTGAGGTGTTGGGGATCATCGGGCGGAATGGCGCGGGCAAGAGCACGCTGCTTAAGGTGCTCAGCCGGATCACGGAGCCGACGACTGGGGAGATCCGGATGCGTGGTCGTGTGTCGTCTTTGCTTGAGGTCGGTACCGGCTTTCATCCAGAGTTGTCTGGGCGAGAGAATATTTATATGAATGGGACGATTTTGGGGATGCGGAAGGCCGAGATCGACCGGAAGTTTGATGAGATCGTTGATTTTAGCGGTGTTGAGCGGTTTTTGGATACGCCGATCAAGCGGTATTCTTCTGGGCAGAAGGTTCGGCTTGCGTTTTCTGTGGCGGCTCATCTTGAGCCGGAGATTTTGATTGTTGATGAGGTGCTAGCGGTTGGGGACCATGAGTTTCAAGCAAAATGTTTAGGCAAGATGAAGCAGGTTGCGGGCGGTGAACGGACCGTTCTCTTTGTAAGCCACAATATGGCAGCGGTTGCGGGATTATGCTGCAGAGCGATACTGCTTACTGGCGGCAAACTTGTTTTTGACAATGAACCTTCAAAGGTTATTAGCAAATACATCGCAGGAGCAGAGAATCAGACTGACAACAATGTCAATTTGCTAAATCGTTCAAATCAGTATAGCGAAAAAAAATACATTCAGAGCATCAAAATTTCAGATACAAAGCAACAGAAGCGAACATTTCTAATGGGTGAGCCTGTCAACATTCATGTTCGCGTAGAAGGTCTCTCTAATGACCCTTCGCTTCAGGTTGGTGTAATCATCAAGTCAATGAGTGGGGAGTGGCTCGCAATGCACAACACAGGCATGACCCCCCCAAGCACTTTGGAGCAAGCAGAATTCCATGATTGTATTTTTCAATGTGACTCCTTGCCTCTGGTCCCTGGGAGATATGCCATTGATGTTTCCGTTGCTAACAAATCAGCTGGCCGAGTAGACGCCGTAGAAGATTTGTTTTCAATCGATATTATCGAATCTGATGTCTATGGGAGCGGCTACCGAAGCACTTCTGGCGATGGTGTTTTCTATCTAAAAGCGGACTGGAACATTACGGCTGCATCAACTTTGCCGACACATGTGCAATAAGTATATAGGAATATAGAATGGCTGAACGCGCTCATCCTGATGACCCCGGCTTTGGCTCTAAGTGGAAGTTCCGCATGAGGAGAGGAATCGTGCCTTGGCTCTCTCATAACGTCTCTCCTTTCCGCAAAGCATTCGAAGCAAGATACCGTGAAGCTGCTGCGTTATCTAAGGGGTTGGATGTTCTTGACATTCCTTGTGGTATGGGCTGGGGGACTTCGTATTTGTCAGGCGCAAAGAGTCTTATTGGTATTGACATTGACGAACAATCCATCCATGAAGCAATCGAATGCTACGGGAAGAAAGCAGACTTTCGGGTAGGCTCAATGGCAAAGCTTCCTGTGGATGACCAATCCCTTGATTTCATTGTCTGCTTAGAGGGAATTGAGCATGTCCCCCCAGAGGTTGGTAAATCATTTCTGCTTGAATCAGTAAGAGCACTAAGAGCGAATGGCCGAATTTATATTTCGTCACCTTATCGAGTGGACGGCCAGCACAGCGGAAATCCATATCATATCAAAGAGTATCAGCCAGATGAGTTGCTCGCGATTCTAGAACCGCATTTTATAATTGAACGCCGATGGGAACGAGATGTATCAGATTTACGTGTGATGTACATAATCGGTAGCAAAAGGCAATCTGATGCATAACGAAACTATGGCGTGGAATCAAAGGGCAGAATGTTTTGCACGATCTCTCTTTGATGAAAACACTGGAATCGCGGCATCTGTTCCTAACAAGCCGGGCACACTGTATGGAACTTGCTATGCCCTCCAGACCATTCAGTTTTTGGGAGGTTCGTACAAGGCCGCAAAAAAGAGCACCGACGCGATACTGTCTTTTCAAGACCCTGAAACAGGCCTCTTTAGGGGGCCTGAGCTTACTTCATGGAAGCCTGAACAGGGCGCCCTGCACGATGAGACCCACCTGCTCTTACATCTCACCTGTGCAACCTTACCCGTGCTACAGGGGTTTGGCATTGCTCCTCTTTATCCGTTAGCTGCAGCGCATGCTTTTTGTGACAAGGGCTATCTACACGATTGGCTTGACCAACGCGACTTGCATGACGCTTGGTTTGAAGGAAACAACCTTCTCTTTGTGGGCCAGTTGTTAGTCTATCTGCGTGATCATGAAAAATTTGATGGTGCACGTGAGGCGCTCGAAATTTGGTTCGAGTGGCTCGACCGAATGATTGATCCAAACACCGGGTTATGGGGTACCAATGGGTATTGTGGCGTGCCCAATGCCGTATATGGTGGTTACCATCAGTTATTGGTGTATTACTATGAAAACCGTACAATTCGGTCTGCCAACCGCCTTGTCGATTCTGTTCTCTCTCTCCAGCACTTTGATGGCGGTTTTAGACCATGGGGCGGCGGTGGCGCTTGTGAGGACGTTGATGCTGTCGATATTTTGGTAAATCTATACAAGCGATATGACTACCGCCGCCCTGCGATTAAAGTTGCATTGCGCCGATGTGTCAATCACATTCTATCAAACCAAAACTCTGATGGAGGCTTCTCATACTCAAAGGGAGAACCATATGTCCATATGGGTATCCCCACTACGTCATCAAATGTTGATGAATCGGGAGCATTTCCTACATGGTTCAGAGTCCATACGCTAGCCCTGATCGCTCAAGTTCTTACCGATCATCCAGCGCTTTGCGATATTCCATGGTCTTTTAGCCAACATCTATCGATGGGCTGGCATGACAATAGTATCGCATCGCCTTCTGTAGGCCGGCTTAGCATTCTGGGAGAAATGATACCAATCATGTTGTGGAACGCTCGCCGCGGGAAAGCCGCGGCTCGATCTAAGGCCCGGCATTTTCGATCTGTAATTCGTGGATAATATATTGCACAAGGAAGATACCATCTCGGTACTCATGGCGGTCCACAACGATGATCGCTATCTTTGCGATGCGATAGACAGTGTTCTTTCGCAAACATTTACTGATTTTGACTTTGTGATCGTCGATGATGCATCAACTGATCGCTCTGCATCCATCTTGTCTCGGTACATGGTAGCCGATCCCCGGATCAAGCTTGTCCGGAATGAGAAGAACCTCGGGCTGACGGCCTCATTGAATAGAGGTTTAGGGTTGTGCACAGGACGATACATCGCACGAATGGATAGCGATGATGTTTGTATTTCGTCGCGGCTTGAGCTTCAGCTTCATTATATGAAAGCCAATCCGGATGTGGTGGCGGTATCTTGTCAGGCGGAGGTGATTGACCCGTTGGGGGTGCCGATATTTCAGACTCAAAACCCTACCGCGCACGATGCTATTTTCGAAGAACTATTCCGTGCCAATGGCGGCGTGATGGCCCATCCTGGATTGCTCGTCAGTAAAGAGGCTCTTGATCGCATCGACGGGTATGATGAGCGGTTCCGGACCGCGCAGGACCTTGATCTCTATCTGCGGTTGGGGATGCTTGGCCGACTCGCAAATGTTGACGATATGCTCCTCCGTTATCGCCAGCATCTTGGCAGCACGAGCCTTGCCAAGCGGGCTCAGCAAGCTGAAACTGCTCGGATGATTGTAAACGAGGCGTACTCACGAATGAACGAAGATATGCCTGAGGACTGGGAGTTTGTGCATGAGGAGGAGGAATCAGTCGATGCTCGACTACGATGGGGCTGGAACGCGTTGCGGCAGGGCCAACGAGGCTCTGCAGCCCGTCATACATTGCGAGCGCTTGCGAGTGATCCTTTCAACGCTCAAGGTTATCGGCTCCTGGCTTGCTGTTTGAGAGGACTAATCAGATGACGAGTTCTGGTTTCGTGAGTGTGCTTCTCCCGGTATTCAACGCTGGTCGATATTTGGAGCAAGCTGTGCGTAGTGTGCTTGATCAGACGCACACTACCTTTGAGTTTGTAATTATTGATGATGGTTCGACGGATGGATCTAGTGAATTTTTAGCACGAATGGCATCCATGGATAAGCGTATCAGACTGATCTCCCAAGAGAATCGGGGGCTGATCAAGACATTGAATCGATCAATCGAAGAATCTACTGGAGACCTTGTCTTCCGAATGGATGCAGACGATGTCTGTGAGCGTGATCGATTTGAAAGACAGGTTCAGTATTTGGATCACCATCCAGAATGCGTTGCTGTTGGCATGCATGTGCAAATTGTTGATCCATTTGATCGCTGCTTGCGTGTGATGACTCCTCCATTGGACCATGAGGGCATTGATTCGATGGGTCTGGATGGAGTTGGAGCCGCGATTTTCCATCCCTCTGTATGTATCCGACGGGATGCCCTTCTAAAGGTTGGCGGTTATCACGAGGATTATCCGCATGCAGAAGATGTCGATTTGTTTTTACGACTTGCCGAGGTTGGACAGCTCGCGAACCTCCCTGATGTCGGACTCCGCTATAGAGTTCATCCATCAAGTATTGGCTATTCACAACGAGCGAAACAGATTCAATCTGCTAGGAAAGCCGCGAGCGATGCTTATGTGAGGCGCGGGCTTCCGTCCTCTGAGTGGGCGACATCAGCAAATGTTGATAGGAATGTGTACCAGACTCATTTGATGTGGGCTTGGTGGGCCCTCGGAGATGGCCATGTAAACACCGCCAGGCATTATGCTTGGAAGGCGCTTTGTCATAAGCCTTTCGATGGAAGATCGTGGAAGCTGATAGCTTCTGCATTACGAGGCCACTAAATGCGAGTTGTATTCGTCATCCCGGACGATAATCTCAGCGGTGGGATTCGGATTGTTGCTGAGCATGCTCGGATGCTTCATGAGCGGGGGCATGCGGTGACGGTGGTTGCTGGGCGTGTGCCTCGGGCTTCCTTGCGGGCTCGGGTTCGGGCGAGGCTTCGGGGGCGGGCGATTGCTGATCATGCTCGGGGGCCATCGCACTTTGATGGCGCGGCGTATCGGATTGAATCGATCGATCGGTATCGAGCGATCACGGCGGATGATGTTCCGAACGCGGACATTATTGTGGCGACTTGGTGGGAGACGGCCGAGTGGGTCTCGAGGATGCCCAAGAGCAAGGGGATACAGGTCAACTTCCTCCAGCATTACGAGGCGCATCCTGGCCAGCCCAAAGACCGTGTGGATGCGGTTTGGCGATTACCCATTCCCAAAATCGTGGTGAGTGACTGGTTGATGAATATCGCAAGGGAGCAGTTTGGTGATGACTCGGCGGTGCTCGTTCCGAACGGCTTGGACACCGAGCACTTTGGGTTTGTTGACCGTGGGCTGAGTGGGCAGCGGGTGATTGGCGCGATGTACTCTGGGATGGGGCGGGACAACTTTAAGCGGTTTTGGTTAGCCGCGGCGACTGTTGAGGTTCTCCAGGAGCGGGGTGTTGATTGCCGGTTTGTGGGTTTCGGTGGACGGGCACCAGGTGTGGATGAGCTCCCTGCGGGATCAAAGTTTGAGGCTGCGCCTTCTCAGGAGCGTATTGCTGAAATTTATGCATCTTGTGATTGCTGGCTGTTTACGAGTGACAAGGAGGGCTATGGGCTTCCATTGCTCGAGGCCATGTCGAGTGGAACGCCGGTGGTGGCGACTCCGGCGGGGGCGGCTCGGGAGTTGTTGCAATCTGGGGGTGGGACGCTTGTCGATTCTGACGATCCGGATGTGCTTGCGGATGCTGTTGAGACGATATTGAATCTTGAGGATTCACATTGGCGGGCGATGGCTCGGGCGGGGCGCGATGAAGCCGAGCGGCATTCTTGGGATGTGATTGGGGGGCGGATGGAATCTGTGCTGCTCCGATTGCTCGACGAACATAGGAAATAAGTGGACATCTTTCCGATGTGCCTTCGTCACCGTTTGAGTGTTTGTTCATGCGGCTTGGGATGTTGTGCGCCGGGCTTGGGGTGCTGAACTCAGCATCTTGGGTTATGTGACGAAGAGGGTGAGGGCGGTTGAAGATTGTGCGAAATTGCCTATAATGAGCTATCTAGATATTCATAAAGACGAGAGAGAGGAAACGACATGAAGCTTGTACTTTTAGGGATTGGGTTTGGTGCATTGGCGATGCCGGCGGTGGCTGGGGTTGCGTACTCGTTTGAGAACGATGTGATGGGATGGTCGGTTGTTTCTGATGCGACCGGGTTTACCTGGGACGACACGATCGGCAACAACGGGCTCGGGGCGATCCGGGCTCGGGATGTGGCCAATGGGGACTACTGGTTCTTCTCCGCGCCGTCGGAAGACTTAGGCGATGTCTCTGGGTTGTACGGGAACTCGATCTCGTATGACATTCTTGGGATCACAGGGAATCAGGGGACCGGTGGATCGTTGGCCGATGTCGTGCTGACTGGCGCGGGGATGTCGATCGGGATCAACTTCGGGGTTCAGCCGATCAACGGAACATGGGTTTCGGTCTCGACGCTTGTTGATGAGAGCGCTGACTGGATGATGGTCAACTCGTTCGCCAACGCGACCTTGAGCGATACCGATGCGACGATGTCTGATATCCAGGCGGTGCTTGCGGATCTCGATGGCTTCTACATCCGCGGCGAGTACACCATTGGCGGCGATTCTTCGGCGCTCGACAATGTTGACTTTGTGCCTTCGCCGAGCGCGCTTGCGCTGCTCGGGATGGGCGGGTTGATGACTGCTCGTCGTCGGCGATAAGCGACAGACTCTGTTCTCACGATTCACATACTCTGGTTATGAAAAAACCCGCCTATTGGCGGGTTTTACTGTGGAGTTTTTGGTTACCCGTTGATTACCCAAAGGGGCGATCTGATTGGTTATCGACGGCGGAGCTGACGCACGCCAGCACAACCGGCGAGGAGGCCAAAGCCGGCGAATGCTGCGGGTGGGAGTGGGACGACGGCGAGTGGCCCTTCGAGGCCGCCGAAGATGAAGTCGGGGTCGGAGGTGCCGTCGCCGGAATCGAGGTTGCGGACCATGACAGTGGTGAGCTTCTCACCGACGCTGAGCCCGAAGCTGGTGAGGTCAAAGGCGATCTGGTTGACATTCTCGATGGTTGGGCCGAGCGATCCGCTATCGAGGAAGGTCGCGACGCCGGTGTTTGCGGCGTAGAAGTCGCCGCCGTTGAAGCTGACTTCCCAGCTGGTGCCTTCGGGATCGACTCCTGCGTTGGAGCTGGTGATTTCGTAGAAAACGAAGGTGTCGCTGGCGGGCCCGCCGATGGTGAGGTCGACGGCGAAGGTCATGGTAAACCAGTCTGGGCCGTTGGAGCCGGTGCTTCTGAGCGAGAGTTGGTCGCCTGGATCGCCGCCGGCTTGGACATGTGCAAGTTCACCGATCGTGTAGTTGTTCACACCAACTGCGTTATCCCATTCTTTGCCATCGAATGCGACCGCCCCGTCGGCACGGTAGTTGACTGCGGCTCCTGCGAACTGATCGAGGTCGAAGGTGTAGTCGCCGACAGTGACATCGGCTGCGATTGCGCCGCCAGCGCATGTACATAGGGCGGTGAGTATTGCTGTTTTCTTTGACATGGTATCCCTCAGTGTGTGTAGGTTTTCTGTCTGATTTCGAGCGTTGGGCTGCTCCGAGCGGGCCTATTGCTCTGCCGATTTATGATGACTCCCTCTGAGATCACCCGGCGGTAGGACACCTATTTTAGTGGAAACTTAGACAATATTCAATATGAATAACCTGATGCATATGGAAATGTGTATGAAAACCCCATGAGCATGTGTTTGAATTTGAGTGTGGTCTATCGGCACAGAATCATATTCATCACTCGACCGCTACACGCCCGTTTAGGGGGGTTCGATTCCTGGTATTCCACAGGTTGAAACGGGATGCTATGAACGGCGTGTTATTTTTGGCGATGGAGCTGAGGGTCTACTGCTCTGGACATGGCCGCGGGGTCGAGGGGGCGGTGCCAGTTAGGCAGGGCGGCGAAGAACTCGGTGAGTTGATTGGCGGCGTTGGTGGGGTCGGCGAGGACATCGGCGTGGGTGAGTTCGAGGAGGTGGGTGTTGGGGCGGGCGCGGGCGTTGGTGAGGGCGGCGGCGACTTCGTTTTGGTAGAGCACGGCGAGGCGAGCGGTGTCGAGCTTGGCACCAGAGCGGTTGAGGCGTTCGAGCATGGCGCTCTGGGAGGCGAGGACTTGGTTGATGTCGCGGTGGAGGAAGATGATGGCGTAGGTTGGTCCATCGGGGAGGTGGGCGAGCAGGCGGTGGATGACCTTGGCGGCTTTGCCTGCAGCGTTCAATAGCGGGCTGGGATCGCGGGCGAGGGCTTTGATGGCTTCGTGCTCGTAGTAGCCCTTTGGGTTGTCGGGGTCGGGGGTGCGTTGGTGGTCGGTGAGGGGTTCGATGTTGGCGGCGGCGAGCATCTGCATCATCATGCTGGTGCCTGAGCGGGGGAGGCCGCTGACGATGATGGTGGGTTGGTTGGTCATGACTGGTTGTTCAACTGGTTGTTCAGTTTTGCTCGTTGGCGGCTTTGGGGATCTGGGCGTTGGCTTTGCGCAGCGCGGTGTCGATCGCTTCTTGGGTCATGCCGAGGTTGCGGTAGAGCTTGGTGAGCAGTTCGTAGGCGCCGGGCATCTGGGGGGCTTGGGCGATGCAGACGCGGAGGGCTTGGATCGCGTCTTGGGGTCGGTCGAGGAGGATGAGGGCTTTGGCGATGACGAAGTGACCGGCGGGGAGGTGATGGGTGAGCTCGACGGCGTGCATGGCGTGGTCGAGTGCTTGGTTGGCTTCGTTGCATGCAAGGTGCACGCGGGCGAGACCGAGGTGGGCGCTGGGTGAGTCGGCGTCGATGGACAGGGCGGTGTTGAACGCGGCGATCGCTTGGTCGTGGCGTTTGGCGGCGAGGTGGATGGTGCCGAGCTTGTTGTGCAGGCCGGGGAGTCGGGGCGAGGCTTGTTCGACGAAGGTGAGGTGTTCGAGGGCGGAGGCGTTGTTGCCCTCGGCTTGGTCGAGGGTGCCGAGCATGAAGCGGACGCGGAGGTGGTCGGGTGCATCTTGGGCGAGGGCATCGAGCATGGTGCGCGCGGCGGCGTGCTCGGACATGCCCAGGAGGCAGGCGGCTTTGAGCAGGCGGACGGGCAGGGTGGCTTGGGCGTGTTCGTCGAGGGTGTCGAGGGCGTCGATGCACTTGGGCAGGCGGGCGGCGTGGTAGAGGGATTGGGCGAGGTTGAGGGTGTTCCAGAAGGTCGCGTCGCGGGCGGCTTTTTCTTCGTCGTCGCTGGGGGCTTCGATGTAGCCCAGGTCGACGAGTTGGCGGAGGGATTCGCGGGCTTGGGCGGGGTCGGTGCGGATCTCGGCGGCGTGCATGCCGCTCTCGCCCGGGAGCTCGTCCCAGGACATGATGCGGTCGATGGGGTTGGGATTGGTGAGGATCTCGGAGAGGACGCGCCCGGGCATGTCGGCGCTGGCGGGCAGGCCCATGAGCTGGAGGAGTGTGGGCGCGATGTCGAGGAGGCTTGCGCCGTAGAGGCGGGCGCCTTGGGTGATGCCCGGGCCTTGGGCGGCGAAGACCCCGAAGGGGCGGTGCCAGGCGGCTGGGGAGAGGTGTTCGTCGTGGGGATTAGGGCGGAGGTGATCGGAGTAGTAGCCGTGATCGGAGATGAGGACGACGGCGGTGTCGTCGCCGGCGATCTGGAGCAGGGACTGGAGCATCATATCGTGGAACTTGTACACCCCCACCATGCAGTGCTGGTAAGCTTCGAAGTCTGCCTGAGAGACTTGGTCCATCTTGGGTGGGTGGAACTCCATGAACTCGTGCCCGAAGCGGTCGATGCCCTCGTAGTAGACGGCGGAGAAGTCCCAGTCTTGGGTGGTGAGCAGGTGGGTGGCGGTGGCGTGGACGGTGGCGATTTGGGAGATGAGGCGTTGGAGGGCGCCGATGCGGTGCTTGGGTTGTTTGATGAGCTCGGCGGCGCTGGGGATGAAGGGGAGGATGGCGGAGACATCGATCTCTTGGGGTGAAACGCGGAACTCGGCGAGGAGGTCGGCGAACTCTGGGGGGTGGACGCTGCCTGCTGGGGGCGGGGTGGCGACGCCTTCTTTGACTGCGAACTGTTCGAAGAGGTTGGAGACCATGACCCCGGAGATGGGCTCGGCGGGGTGGGAGGCGTACCAGCCGACGACGAGGGATCGGAGCTGGGCCTGGGTGAGGATGTTCCAGATGGATTTGCAGGTTCGGCTCGTGCTTGAGACGAGTCGGACGCCCCCGGTGCCCGGGTCTGGGCTGGGTTCGGTGAAGCCGTGGATGCCGTGCTGGTCTGGTCGTTTGCCGGTGGCGATGGAGTTCCAGAGCATCGGCGAGAGCATGGGCTGCATGGAGGCGAGGTTGCCCCAGACGCCTTGGTTGAGCATGTTGGCGAGGGTGGGCATCTCGCCGTTTTCGATGAGTGGGTTGATGAGCTGCCAATCTGCGGCGTCCCAACCGACAAGCAGCACCCGCTTGGGTGCTCCATTGAAGGGTTGCCTCAATGATGGCGCGTTGATCGTGTCATCATTTGGTCGACTCATGAGTTGTGGTATCGGCTCGATCGGTTGATGGTCTCAACCGTTTCGGCGGCGGCGGAGGTTTTGGACACCGGCCGCGCCGACTGCGAGGAAGGCGAGGGTGCTTGGTGCGGGGACCTGACCGGCCTGGATGCCTTCGCCCAAGATTGAGTTGTAGGCCCAGTCGTGGATGATGAAGGTGCCGGCGTCGTTGTCGATCGAGACGCGGATCCATGCGAAGGAGGTGGTCGGTGCTTCGCCTCTCGATGGAGTGGAGACGACGAACTCGAGCCCGAGGAACGCGTTCTCTACATCGTTGAACTGGGCGCTTGGGTTGGAGGTGCCGTAGGCCATGGACCCGAAGAAGAGCCCGGCGGATGTGGCGGCGGAGTCGATCATGTCGCCTGCTGCGAGTGCGGAGGCGTAGTTAAGCCCGTTGTTGAAGCCGACGATTTTGCCTGGTGCGTAGTTGACGCTGAGCCCTTGGTAGTTGCCGCCGCCGAAGACATAGTTCTTGAGGAGGACATCGTTGTAGCCGTCACCATCGAGGTTGAGGTTGATGGATGAGAACTGATCGATCGAGATGTCTTGGACACCTGAGTAGATGATCTCGGCGTCTGCGTCGAGAGTGGTCGCGCCCAGGCCTGCGGCTGCGGCGAGCGAGTAGGACATCCAGCGGGCGGCGTCGTGGGAAGTAGCGGGTGTTGTTTGGTTGGACATGGTGGTCTCTCTGTTGAGCGATTGATAGGCGAATCGTTTCACGACGAAGCAATCAACTGCTTGATTTCTCTACATACCGGCCGCGCTCTGGCGGTTTGGACGCATAAAGATAATCGAGTCCGGGTGTGTTGGCAAGGGAAATCGTCGGTTTTGTGGGGTTATCAGACCACCGCTTGCGAAGTTTGGGCCCGGCTGGCTTTGTCGCTTTGCAGTGCATCCATGATCTGGATGGCGTTGAGGGCGGCGCCTTTGCGGATTTGGTCGGCGCAGATCCAGAGGGCGGCTCGTCGGTGGTGGCTTGCGGGGTCGATGCGGATGCGTCCGATGTGGATGTCGTTCTGGTTGGCGGCGTCCCTTGGGGTGAGGGGGGCGCCGGGATCGCTGAGCTTGATGCCGGGACAGTCGAGCAGACTGCGGATCTGGGCGACTGTGGATGGGGCGTCGAGTTCGATGACGATGGACTGGGTGTGGGCGCGTTCGACGGGGACGCGGACGCAGGTTGGGAAGATCTGGAGGTTGGGATCGTTGCAGATTCGGCGGGATTCTTGGATGATCTTGGTTTCCTCGCCGTTGAATCCGGTGGCGGGGTCGATTGGGGATTCGTGCTCGAAGACATTGAAGGCGCAGGGGGTTGGGAAGACGCTCGGGGGTATTGTGTTACCATCGAGGTATGCCTGGGATTGGTTGCGGAGCTCGGCGAGGGCGGCTTTGCCGGCGCCCGAGACGGCTTGGTAGGTGGTGAGCTGGATGCTCGCAATGCCGATGGCCTGACGGATGGGGGCGAGGGCGGCGAGGAGCATGATGGTCGAGCAGTTGGGGTTGGCGACGACGCGGGGGCAGAGCGCGAGCAGGTGGGCGTTGATCTCCGGAATAATCAACGGGACATCGGGGTCGAGGCGGAAAGCCGAAGAGTTGTCGATGATGGTGGTTTGGGTGTGGGATAGCAGGTCGCGGGCGTTGACGGCGGTGGGCGCGTCGGCGCAGAGCAGGGCATAGTCGATCGAACACTTGATCGCGTCGGTGGCGAGTTGGTCGAGGGGTTTGATGTGGAGTTGGATGCCTTGGTAGTCGATGTGCTTGCCGACCGATCGGGGGGAGCCGTAGCAGTGGATGCGGGCGGATGGGTGGTTGCGCTCGGCGAGGATTTGCAGGGCCTGTGCGCCGACGAGGCCCGTGACACCGACGATGGCGATGGTTGGTGGGTGCGGAATATTTTGGTTAGGCATCGGATGTCTCCCGGCTGAGTTGGAGCAGGTCGGCGAGGACGGATTCGCTGGTGGGCCATCGCCCGGCGCCTTTGCCTCGGACGGTGCGGGTTGAGCCGTCGTCGTATTCGATGACGGCGGCGTTCCATTCATTGGTCAGTGAGCCGAGCGTGCTGGTGCGGTCGAGCTGTTCGATGGTGACGGCTGCTTGGTCTTTGGTGACGGCGGCGTGTTGTTTGGCGGTGGACTGTGTGGAAATGGTGGGCTTCCACTCGGTGATGCACTGGCGGGAGATGGACTCTTCGGGGATAGACCAGTCGAGTTGTTGTGCGATGACGAGGAGTTTGTCGAGGGCGTCGCGGCCGTCGAGGTCTCGGGAGGGGTCGGACTCGGCGAAGCCGAGGGTTTGGGCTTGGGTGACGGCTTGGTCGAGGGGTTGTCCGGATTCAAGTGCGCCGAGAACGAAGTTACCGGTGCCGTTGAGGACGCCGCTGACTGATCGGACTTGATCTGTCTCAAGCGATTCGAGCACGGGGACGACGCCGCCGACGCTGGCGGAGGCGAGCAGGCGGTGGTTGGATTGATGCGCGAGGGCGTTGAGTTCTTTTCCGTGCTCGGCGATGAGGGCTTTGTTTGCGGTGATCAGGTGCGAGCCGGTGGTCAGGGCGTTGCGGGCGATGTCCAATGCTGGGTCGAGCCCGCCGATGAGTTCGAGGACGATATCGGCGTCCGATGCGGCCAGTGCTGGCGCGTCGGTGGTGATTGGGATTGGATGGTCTGGGTGCTTGGCTGGGTTTCTTGCACTGAGACCGGTGACGCTGAAGAGTTCGGGGAGTTGGGTGATGAGTTCGAGGACGCCGGCCCCCACTGTTCCCAGGCCGCAGATGGCGACGGTGCGCGGTTTGGGGAGATCGGGCGGGCACTCGGTGGTTTGAGTGGTATTGGAGATGATGGTCGGGCGGGCAGCGTTGAAGCGGGTGAGCTCGAAGGGGGTTTGGGTGTGTTGGGCGTAGCGGATTGCTTTGTGCTGGATAATCGAGCCGTCGGTTTCGAGGGCGTGTTGGTAGTTGACGGCTTGGTATCGGCGCGGGGGCGGTGAGTTTGGGTCTGTCTTTGCGGGGTCGCGGTCGTAGAGGCCGTCGACATCTTTGATGAGTCGGCAGCGGTCTGCGTTGAGTTGATGGGCGAGGAAGATGGCGGTGAGGTCGGAGCCGCCGCGTCCGAGGGTGACGGTTTGGGACTGTTCGTCGATGGCGACGAAGCCGGGGAGGACGACGACGCCGTCGGTTTCGAGGGCGGCTTGGATCGGGGATGGATCGATGGATTGGGGATCGGCATCGAGCGGGTCGCCCGCAGCGATGAGCCCGACTGCACCCGGGGTGAGCACCGACGCGGGGATGCCGGCGCGGTCGAGGTGGATGCCCAGGAGCGATGCGGACTCGAGCTCGCCGGCGGCGATGATGGCGGCCTTGGCTTGATCCGAGGCGCCGGCGAAGAGTTCATCGGCCTGGGCGATCAGGGCTTCGGTGCGCCCGGCGAGGGCGGAGACGACGGCGATGACCCGGTAGCCATCGCGTCGCCAGCGGTAGATCTCGTGGACGGCGATGCGGAGGCGTTGTTGGTCGAGGAGGACGGATCCGCCGAACTTGAGGACGATGAGGGGGGATGCGGAGGTCGCTCGTGGGTTAGACATTGGCCACCTCTAGGCATGGTTCTGTAGCAGGACGGTTTGCGGCTTGCAGGGCTTGCTCGATGTCGGCGATGATCTCGTCGGTGGTTTCGAGCCCGACGGAGAGGCGGAGAAGGGTGTCGGAGATGCCGACGGCTTGGCGTTGGTCGCGGGGGACATCGGCGTGGGTCATCGAGGTGGGGTGGGTGATGAGGGTTTCGACGGAGCCGACATGCTCGACGAGGGTGCAGAGCTTGAGTGCTTCGACGAATCGGCAGGCGGCTTGGTAGTCGCCCTTGATCTCGAAGGAGACGACCGCGCCGTGGAGCCCGATGTGCTGGCGGTCGGCGATGGCTTTGGCCTGGCCTTGAGCGAGCGCCGGGTGGAAGACGGATTGGATGTCTGGGTTCGTATTGAGCCAGCTGGCGATGGCCGTTGCGCTCGATGATTGCGCACGGATGCGCAGGGGGAGGGTCTTGAGCCCGTTGAGGGTGAGCCAGGCGTTGAATGGGGATTGGATCGCGCCGGTGCACTTGCGGATGAAGCGGATGCGATCGAGGATGGCTTGGTCGTTGGTGACCAGTGCTCCCCCGAGGGCGACGGAGTGGCCGTCGATGAACTTGGTGGTGGAGTAGACGGAGATGTCTGCGCCGTGGTCGAGGGGGCGTTGGAGGATGGGGGTGAGGAAGGTGTTGTCGACGGCGAGCAGGGCCCCCGCTTCTTTGGCGATCGTTGAGCAGGCGGCGATGTCGGTGATGCCGAGCGTTGGGTTGGCGGGGGTTTCGATGAAGAGGAGTTTGGTGTTGATTTGAACAGCGGCGCGGATTTCGTCGGTGTTGGTGGCGTCGACGAAGGTGGTCTCGATGGCGAGTTCGTTGAGGAGTTGTTGGAGCAGGCGGGTGGTGCCGCCGTAGACGCCGCGGGCGCACACGACATGGTCGCCGCTCTTGAGCAGGGCCAGGAACAGGGCGGATTCCGCGGCCAGCCCGGTGCCGAAGCATGCAGCAGGGAGTGCGTCTTCGAGGTTGCCCAGGAGTTCTTCGAGGGCGGCGACTGATGGGTTGGAGACACGGGAGTATTGGTGCTCGGGGTTGGTGCCGACACCGGATCGGCAGAATGTGGTTGATTGAGCGATGGGCGCAACGAGGGGATCGCCGTCGGCGGTGGATCGTCCTCGGGCGAGGCAGATCGAGTCGGCGGAGAATGCTTCGCTTGGCTGGGTGGGTTGGGTGGTGGATGCGTTGTTGTGGATACGGCTCATGCTGTGACTCCTCACAGCATCGAAAGCTTCCAGTGTTGGCATGGTGTTGCAGCGACATCGCTGCAGTGTTTGGCAAATCCCGCGGAAGGCGGCTTTGTCCACATCGTTCCCCATGCCGGGGCTGGTCTCGGCACCGTGGCTGGGTTGAGCAGCTCGGTTGCCGCCCGGGACCTTTTGAGACATCCCGGGACTCTTGATGCAAGCACACAGCGTATCGCATGCTTGGGCGATGTCAAACGGAAAGTTTGAAAATCTTATCGTGAGCGGTCATCAGATTCACACTTCGCTTGGCGTGCGGTTGGGTCGTTTGCCTTTGACGAGGCGGACGGCGTCGTCAACAAGGACATAGAGGGCGGGGACGAAGCAGAGGGTGATGGCGGTGGCGAAGAGGATGCCGAAGCCGAGGGAGATGGCCATCGGGATCATGAAGCGGGCTTGGCGGGAGGTCTCGAAGATCATCGGGGCGAGCCCGCCGAAGGTGGTGAGTGTGGTGAGGAGGATGGGTCGGAAGCGTCGGATGCCGGCGAGGTGGATGGCTTCGAAAGCGGAGATGTCTTGTTCCTTGCGCATGTTGTTGGCGGCGACGATGAGCACGAGCGAGTCGTTGACGACCACGCCCGAGAGCGCGATGACGCCCATCATGCTGATGGCGGACATGGAGTAGCCCATCACGGAGTGCCCGATGATCGCGCCGATGACGCCGAAGGGGATGGCGGCCATGACGACGATTGGCTGGGTGTAGCTGCTGAATGCCATGGCGAGGAGGAAGTAGATCACGCAGAGCGCCATGAGCAAGCCGCTGCCCAGTGCGCTCATGGATTCGTTCATGTCGGCTTGTCGCCCGGCCCAGGTCCAGGTGAGCCCGGGGAAGCTCTCGACGAGTTCGGGCAGGGCGGTGGCTGCGAGGCTGGCTTTGATGCCGGCGCTCTGACTGATGGGGGTGACATCGGCGGAGACGGTGGCGGTGCGTCGCCCGTCGGTGCGTTCGATGACGGTGTAGGCGTTGCCTCGGGAGAGGTCGGCGATGTCTTTGAGGGGGACCTGTGCGCCGGATTGTGTGCGGACGATGAACTGTTCGAGGTCGTACTCGCGGGTGCGCTCGGACTCGGGGAGGCGGAGGCGGACGGTGATTTCGCTGCGTCCGCGTTGTTGTTTGATAGACTCGGCGCCTTGGTAGGCGTCGCGGAGCTGGCGGCCGACCTCGGAGCCGGTGAAGCCGAGGCTTCGTCCGTAGTCGTTGATTTTGAAGTCGAGCTGTTGCTTGCCGGCGGCGACGCCGTCGTCGACTTCGGAGACTGCGCCGTACTCGGTGAGCAGCTCGCCGAGTCTTTCGGCGGCTCGGTCGAGGGTGTCGATGCTGCGGTGGCTGAGGTCGACGCTGATGGCGGCGCCGCCTCCGGGCCCGCCGCGGTCGGACTCGAACTTGAGTGTTTCGAGCGATGGGAGCGACGGGGTGTGCTCTCGCCATCGGCGGGTGGTTTCTGAGGTGGAGATTGGTCGGGTCTCTGGTGGGGTGAGGTAGATGGTGACTTCGACGGTGTTGTTGTTGATTGAGCTGGCGAAGCCGGTGACGAGTTCGTCGCCGCCGGATTCTTCGGCGACTTTGTAGGCGGAATCGAGGAGTGTGCGTTCGACGGCTTGGATCTGGTCGATGGGTGAGCCGACGGGGAGGGTGGCGCTGGCGACGGATTGGTTGGCTTCGATGCGTGGCATGAGGATCATGCCGAGCCGGCCCGAGGCGACATAGCCGAGCGAGACGAGGAGGATCGCGGAGGCGGCTGAGACGGTGAGGAGTCGTTGGCGGAGGCACATGCCCAGGAATGGGCCGTACATGCGTTGGATGAAGTGGCGGACGAGGACGCTGAAGGCTTGCTGCTTGCGATCGATCCATCGGAAGAGGGCGATGCGGTGCTCGCCGGCGCTGTGGGCGAGGTGCGATGGGAGGATGTAGAGGGATTCGAAGAGTGACATCGCGAAGGCGGTGCAGACGACGACGGGGATCACGCCCCAGATTTTTCCCAGGAAGCCAGGGATCATGGCCAGGGGGATAAAGGCGACGATGTTGGTGATGACGGCGAAGTAGACGGGCATGGAGACATCGCGCGCCCCCTGGATGGCGGCGTCGACGGCGGACAAGCCGCGCTGTCGGTATTCGTAGACATTCTCACCGACAACGATGGCGTCGTCGACGACGATGCCCAGCGAGATGAGGAAGGCGAACATAGAGATCATGTTGATGCTCATGTCCGCGGCGGGGAGCAGGAGGATGGTCCCCAGGAAGGAGATGGGGATGCCCATCATCACCCAGAAGGCGAGGCGGAGCTCGAGGAAGAGCCCGAGGACGACGAGGACGATGACGAGTCCCATGCCGATGTTTTTGAGCAGCAGGTCGCGGCGTTCTTTGAAGAGGTCGGCGTCGTCGTCGGTGACCCCCCACCAGACATTGGGCGGGAGGCTTGATTCGATCTCGGCCATGACTTCGTAGGCGGCGTCGGCGACGCTGGCGGGGGTTTGGTCCCCGACGCGGTAGACCTTGATCTCGATGGAGGGGAGCCCGTTGAAGTTGTTGTAGACATCGGTGTCTTCGAAGCCGTCGGAGACGGTGGTGGCGAGATCGCCTAGGCGGACGATGCCGCCGGCGGGTGTGGTGACAATGGGCATCTCGGCGAAGTCGCGGGCCCAGTCGTTGCGTTGGTCGATGCGGACGAGGAGGTTTCCGGCGGAGGAGTCGATCGAGCCGGCGGGGACTTCGAGGGAGTCGGCGCGGAGGATGTCGCTGACATCGCGGAGCTTGAGCCCGTATCGGCGGAGGGTTTCTTGGGGGATCTCGATGATGATTTCTTGGTCGCGGACGCCGATGAGATCGACCTGGGTGATCTCGTCGCTCTGGAGGAGCGCGTCGCGGACCATCTCGACGGCTTCGCGTAGGTCGTTCTCGCGGACATCGCCGTAGACCTGGAACTCGACGACATCGCGGCGTCGGATGTTCATGCTGACGATGGGTTCCTGGGCGTCGTCGGGGAAGGTGGTGACGCGGTTGATCTCTTGCTGGATGTCTTGGAAGACGCGTTGGCGATCGGTGCCTTCGATGAGCTCGGCGACGACGCGGCCGTTGCCTTCGCTGGCGGTGGCTTTGATCTCTTTGATGCCGTCGATGCCGCGGATGGCTTCTTCGACGACGAGGACGATGCCTTGTTCGATTTCTTCGGGGCTTGCGCCGGGGTATGGGACGGAGACGGTGACCATGTCGAGATCGAAGCTCGGGAAGACTTCTTTGGTGACGCCGTGGAAGTAGGTGACGAGCCCGCCGATGAGCAGCAGGAGCATGATGAGGTTGGGGGTCACTTTGTTGTGGACCATCCAGCCGATGACGCCGGTGCGCTCAGGGGTGGGTTTGATTGGGCTGTTCATGAGTCGCCCTCGGCTTGGGTTTGGGGCTGGTTCTGGGGTTGGCTTTGTGAGTTTGCCAAACGCAGGGGCTGGCCGGGGACGGCGGTGGCGAGGTTGGTGGTGACGACGCGTTCGCCGGCGGCGAGCCCTTCGGAGATCAGGACATGGTCGGGCTCTTTGAAGGCGATGGTGATGTTTCGGATTTCGAGTTCATCGTCGGCGTTCATGACGCGAACGATGTTGCCTTCCCAGACGGCCGAACGCGGGAGGCGGACCATGTTGGTGAGGGTTGGCCCGACGATGGTGGCTTGGACATAGCTGCCGATGAGGAGTTGGGGCAGGGCTGGTGTGTCGGCGTGTTGATTGATGGCGAAGGGATCGGGTACCTCGACGAGTACGCGGGCCATGCGGGAGTCGGCGTTGATCTGGGGGAGGATTTGGATGACGCGTGCATCGCGGGTGAGACCGGCTCCCCAGGCGGTGTTGTTGTTGATGATGACGGTTGAGCCGGGGATGGGCTGGTCGTCTGCGGATGTCGAGGGGGCGTGGATCCAGCGGGTCTCGGAGAGGGGGACGGCGAGTTCGACCCAGGCGCGGTCGGTGCCCACGAGCGTGAGCATGGCGGTTGAGGCGCTGACGATGTCACCGACATCGACATTCTTTTTCATGACGATGGCGTTGAAGGGGGCGCGGACGGAAGTGCGTTCGAGGTCGATGACGGCTTGGTCGCGTCGGCTCTGGGCGACGGCGACGGCGGACTCTGCGGCGAGGATCGCGGCGTTGGCGGATTCGACGGCGGCTTTGGCGGCCAGGAGCTGGGGTTCGCGGAGGACGAGGCTGCGGTCTTCTTCGGGGATGTCGGTGCCCAGGAGCTCAAACTCTCGGCGGGCGATGTTCTGGCTGCCTTCTTCGATGGCGAGCTCTCGCTGGGCGGTGATGAGGTTTGATTGGGCGGTGATGACCTGGCTCTGGGCTTGCTTGATCTCGCTCTCACGCTGGGCGAGGGCGAGGACGAAGTCGCGGGGATCGAGCTTGAGGATTTCTTCGCCGAGTTCGAATCGTCCGCCTGGGACGAGCTTGGGGGAGACGGAGATGATCTTGGCGTTGAGCTGTGGGCGGAGCTGGACCTGTGTGGAGGCGATGGTCTCGCCCATGGCCGAGAGCATGGCGGGGTGCTCGCCGATCTCGGCGGTGATGGTTTCGACGAGGCGGGCGGTTTTCTCCGGGGCTCGGCGGGCGGCGGTGTTGGGGTTGTTCATGAAGTAGCGGTAGACCAGCACGCCCGCGCCCAGCACGAGGATGCAGGCGATGAGTGTGATGATCAGCCCCCAGGCGCGTCGGGCGGCGGGCTTGGTGGTAGGTTGTGTGTTGCTGGTCTTGGGGGTCTTGCTGGTTTGATCATTGGTCATGGTGCGGTCCTTGATCGGCGTCGGTGCTCATGATCGTTGGTTGTGATTCTTCGATGGGTTGCAATTGGGCTTGCTCGGGCGGGGTCATGGACCAGCCGCCGGCGAGGGCGCGGGAGAGGGCAATGCGGTATGTGATGAGTGTGCGTTTGGCTTCGAGGAGCTGGAGCTCGAGTGTTTGCTTGGTGGTCTGGGCGTTGAGGACATTGATGTATTCGGTCTGGCCGCTGATGTAGCTGTCGCGGATGCGTTCGACGACGAGGTCGGCGGTTTGGTGCTGTCGCTCGAGACTCTGGAGGTATTGGCGTTGCTGGGCTTCTTGGGCGAGGGCTGTTTCGACTTCTTGGAGGGCGACGAGGATGGTTTGGGCGTAGGTGTTGATGGCTTGGGAGGTGACGGCTTGGGTGCGTTCGATCTCGGCGCTGCGACGCCCGCCGTCGAGGATTGGGGCGGTGAGGTTGGCGGCGAGGTTGGCGAGCCAGTTGTCGAAGAGGTCGGCGGTGCGGTTGGCCGAGGTGCTGGCGGAGGCCGAGAGGCTGATGCTCGGGTAGCGGTCGGCGATGGCGGCGGCGGCGCGTTGGTCGGCGGCTTGGACGGCGCGGTAGGCCTGGCGGACATCGGGGCGTTGCTGGAGGAGGGTCGCGGGGACGCCGAGATCGGGTAGGGCTGGGAGGTCGATGAGGGCCGGGGTTTCGATGGGGAGTGGTTGGTCTGGCGTTGCGCCGATGAGGACGAGGAGCTGGAGGCGGAGGGTCTGGGCGCGGCGGTTGGCGATGGCGAGCTGGCCGAGGTTGGACTCGACGAGGTTGCGTTGGCGGAGGACATCCTCGGCGCGGGTCTGCCCGGCGCGGAACTGGGTGTTGATGATGTCGTAGACATCTTGGTTGCGCTTGTTTTGCTCTCTGAGCACGGCGATGCGTTCGATTTGCTCGCTGTATTCGTACCAGCGGGTGGCGAGGTCGGCCGAGAGGATGATGGCCGAGGAGCTGACATCGTCTTGGGCGGCGAGTGCATCGAGGGCGGCGGCGTCGCGGGTGTTGCGCAGGCGGCCCCAGAGGTCGAGCTCGTAGCTGAGCCCGAGCCCGAGATCGAGGTCGGTGCGGGTGGAGCTATTGGCGGTGTTGGCGGTGGTTGTGCGTGAGCGCGTGCGCCCAACGCCGGCGCTCAGGTCGAGCGAAGGCTCGAGGGCGGCGCCCTCGCGTTGGGCGATGGCTTGGGCCTGGGCCAGGCGGTCCCAGGCGGTGCGGAGGTCGAAGTTGTTGTTGATCGCGGCTTCGACCAAGGCGTCGAGATCGGGGTCGGCGAGTGCGCTCCACCACTGTTCTGGTAGTGGATCGGGGAGCGGGGTTCCTGTGCTCGTTTGTGACCATGCGGCTGGGGCTTGGACCGGGGGCTGGAAGTCTTTGGTGGTGACGGCGCAGCCTGCCAGGAGGCAGATGAGCGTGAGCGTCAGGATGGGAGGGGTGATCGGGTGCTTCATGCTTGGCCCTGTGCGGTTTGTGCTGCGTGCTGTGACTCGATCTTCGCTCGGACGGTTTCGATGCCGCCGAGGGCGAAGCGGGTGGTGTGCTCGATCAGGCTGTCGATACCTCCTTGGGCTTCGATCATGCGGCGCATGATCGCGCCGGGGAGCTGTTCGTGGATGGGAGTTTGATCTTCATCGGTGAGTTGATCGCGGCGGTAGAGGGATTGCTGCTGGAGCCCGAGCCCGAAGATGGGTGTGAAGATGCTCATGGTGGTGAAGCGGATGTCTTGCTCGGTGGCGTGTTGGCCGAGGAGTTCTTTGATGAGCTGGCGCATGGCGGTGTAGGGCGGCTTCATCGCGTTGATGCGGATCTGGTCGATCGCGGGGTCGGAGGGCTCGGCGAGTTCGTGGATGATGAGCATCGCGAGCTGGCTGGCGGCTCCGGGGCGGATGAAGCGGTGGATCAGGGCGCGGATGCGTCCTTGGAGGCGTTGTTCTGGTGGGGCGGATTCGGGGATGCCGCCGTCGAAGGGGTTGGTCTCGAGTTCGTTGGCGAGGGCGATTTCCCAGACGCGGGTGTAGAGCTCGAGCTTGGTGTGGAAGTAGTAGTTGATGGCGGCGACATTGACATGGGCCTGGGAGCAGATGGACGCAACGGTGGCCCCTTTGTAGCCTTGCTGGCTGAAGCGGAGGAGGGCGACATCAAGGATGCGTTGCTTGGCGTCGGTTTGGTCGTGTTCATTGGTCATGGGCTGATCTCTCTGCAATCAAACGCTCGGTTCAAATGCTTATTTCATATGAGATCGAACTTTTGAAAAACCTGGTCAATGAGGGGGATTCCACCCTGTCGCAGGCGAACTCGCCACTCCCACTCTGCCTTCGCAAGCAGCTTCACGCCAATCACTTACGACTATTTCATAAAAACAGCCCCCCACCGATCTGGTGAGGGGCTTGGATAAAAGAGAATGTAAAAACTGGATTTAGCGTCGGCGGCGTGTGCTCGCGGCGGCGCCCCCGAGGAGCAGGAAGAAGCCTGCGGGTGCGGGGACGGGGCGGATGGCGAGGTCACCGACTTGGACGGGTGGGACGCCGTCGATGTCGTTGGGGCCAAAGGCGTCGCCGATGGAGTAGGACGAGCCGTCGGGGTTGAAGGTGTTGAGGGTGCTGAAGTAGTTGGGGAAGTCGGCCTGGCCGACGGCACCGTGGTAGCCGATGTCGCCGCGGGACCAGTCGATGGTCATGCCTTGGCTGTACCCGGTGTCTTGGGTTAGGTCCAAGAGATGGCTGAAGGTCATGGTGCTGCCGGAATAGAAGGAATCCGTGACTACATCATGGACAATGAACTGTCCGGTGGAGGTGATGGAAAGCCCGCCGAGGTGATGTTGCTCGGGGAGCCCTTGCATGAGCCCGAGGTCGGTGACATCGCCGGTTTGCATGTCGACGGTGAAGAGGGTTGATTGTTGCCCGAAGCGGGTGTTGATGCCGTACATTTTGTTGTCGACGGGGTTGTAGGCGAGGTCTTGCATGGTCTGGCCCGAATCGCCGATGAGTGTGGCGGCACCTGTGTTGGTGTCGATGGAGTAGAGACCGGATGCGGCGCCGCCGGTGTTCCGATAGAGCGAGGCGTAGCCGAAGAGGTTGCCGGAGCTATCGAAGTCGAGCCCGCCGAAGCTGATGCCCGAGACACCGAGCGAGCCGATGACGGAGTAGCCTGCGGGGTTGGATGAGTCGAAGACGATGAGATCATCCGCGTTGTCGGCGTTGTTGGCGAGGGTGTTGGTGGCGTAAATTTGACCGGCGTTTGCGGCTCCTGCGGCGAGTGCCATGGCGGCGATGGTCATTGTACAGATCATGTTTTTCATGGGTATGGTCCTTGTGGTGCGCATGGTGTGGAGCCCTTACGCATTGGCAGTTTTATTTTGCTGGGGGGGTACGGCAGGTTGTTTATGCTCTGCGGCGACACGTTGCGGCCAAGCCGGTCAGTGCGATGATGGATGCGGTGGTCGGTGCGGGAACCGCGGAGACCTGCATGTCATCGAAGACGATGGGGAGACCGGGGTTGGGTGCGGCGTGGATCTCGACTCTGGTGAATGCGGCATCGCTTGTCCAACCGAACCAGTTCCATTCGCCTGGGCCGCCGAGTGTGAAATCGACGGTGTCGATGGTGAAGCCGTCGTCGTCGATAAAGACGGCGTAGCTTTCGGTGAGGATGTCGGCGGTGCCGATCATGCCGCCGAAGGCGTGCATGGGGGCGTCGAAGTCGAAGGACATTTTGCCGGTGACGGAGCCGCCCATGAGGTTGCCGTTGAATGGCAGGATGCTGGTTTCGGTCAGGAAGCTGGTGAGGTTGTTGGCGATCATGACGCCGCCGGCGAAGATGTCGCCGGTGACGCAATGATCAGCGAAGGTGGACGCGGGGCCCGGGGTCATGCCCAGTGGGGCGATGTTCTCGAAGTTTTCGGAGTAGTCCCCGACGAACTGGCCAGTGGCGACGACATCGGCGTTGGCGTGGAGTCCTGCGGCTGCGATGGTGCAGATGAGTGTGGTTGCTGTTTTCATGATTTGATCCCTTCTCGGTTGTTCCTGTTGATGACTTTGCAGCCTTGTGCTGCTGGTCTGAGACCACCATACCGGAGGATGGAATCGGACGCAAGATATTTTTAAAATTATTTTTACGATTGATCGTGCGATCATTTGTGGTAGTGTATTCGTGATTACGGGGCTGAAATCGGCGATGATCTTCTAAATCTGCCTCGTTGTGCTGACTGAATGGAACCGATATGAAAGAAATGAAAATGCCCCAGTTTACGACCGACGCGTTTGAAGTGACCCGCACATTGCGGGGGGCATTTACTGAGGCGGTCCAATCGGCGGGTGCTGACCCCTCGACGCCGCAATCGATTGTGCGGGAGATTGGGCTCAATAAGAATCTCGCTTGGAAGATCTCGCGGATTATCCAGGCTGAGGATGATGCGACGGTGCTGGATCTGATGCCGGGGGCGTCGGGGATCGAGATTTTCTTTAAGGCGATGAACAAATCTGGGATCGACGAAGAGTGCATTTTACGCGCCCGGGAGGCGGTAGATTCGTACAAGGATTTGATCCGCACGCACGCGGGGGACCGGGCGACGCTGGAGATGATGGGCAACGAGCTCGATGATCCGGGCAACCAGCAGCGTGACGAGCAGCATCGGAAGTTGCTGTTCCGGGGGGCGAGCTATGTATGGGGCGCGCAGGCGCGGGCGGTGCTCAAGATCGGGATCGTGATGCCCAGCGAGCGTCCTGGGTATGCGGACTTTGTGAGCGTGGGCGGCTTTCTTGATTTTCGTCGATTGCGTCCGGAGGTGACCTGGACGATGGCGCGGAGGTCATCGAATAACGATGTCGGAGATGAGAAGCTCGGGCGGGTGCTTGAGCCTTTGGATCCGGCGGCTGCGTGTGACGGGACGCCCCCGCTGCTGACTGAGTTTTGCTCTCATCCGCTGCCGGAGTTTCGGGAGAAGGAAACCAAGCACTTTGTTCGTTATGACCTGGTCGAGGGGGAGATCGGGAATACGGGGGCGCTGACTTGCCTGATGGGGATGGTGCAGCGTGGTATCCCGATGATACGGACGATTGACAACACGATGGGCATCCATTCGGCGCGTTGCGAGGTGCCCGCGGAGATGATGCTTATGGATCTGTACTTCCATGAGTCGATGAGCTTCGCGTTTCCGCCGACGGTGACGCTGCGGAGCGGGACGGACCCGGATGAGCAGTCGATGGGTGCTCAGGAGCTGGCGTTTAAGGATCGGGTGATTGATCTGGGATTGACCAACTCGGCACAAGCGGTATTTGAGATTCCCAACTATCGCCAGATCATCGAGCGGGTGTTCTCGCTTGCTGGGCAGTCGATCGGTGCGTATCGCGGATACCGGGTGAAGACCTCATATCCTGTGTTTCCGTCGACGCTTGAGATGAGTTATGAGTTGCCCGATGAATAAGGAATATGAGTGAGGAAGGGGAGGCTTTGGATTGGATGCTGAGCTGATTGTCGGGTCCATTTGTATGCCAGAACCTTGGGAATCCGGACAATCCGGCTTGACAGGGGTATTGAGGATCCTGTAGGCTGGGGCTTGGACAGATTGTATTGTCCAGCTCTCAATGACCCCATTCGGGGCGAGTTACTGTGCGGAAACGACAACTTGAAGTGATGCGATCGTTCTGAGAAGGATGCTTTTTGGTGGTTCTCTGTTGAGCCTGAAAGATTGCATGAAGATCGGTCGTATGTGTGCACCGCACGGTGGAGATAACTGAACGGCTGGCCCTGTCCAGCCATTTACCTATTGGAAAGGTTGAATCGATGAGCAGTACAAAGAGGGGGCTGCGAGCCCTGACACTCGGGATCACCTGCGCCGCGTTTGCGACGACGGGTTATGCGATGGCATCGCCCAATGATCTCGTGCAATCGGCGGGTCAGATTGAGCCGATGACCAAGACGCGTTCGATCGAGCGTTTCCAGGACGCGCACCGCGGGGCTCGTTTCTATCAGCAGGCTCAGACCCAAAATATCACCCGGGTGTACGGCAAGGCGTTTAGTACCGGGGCGAGCACGCAGGCATCTGCCCAGAGCTTTGTTTCGCAGTATGCGGGCATGTGGGGCGTTGAGGCCAATGAACTGATAGCTGAAGGGCCCTTCCGTGATGGGCACCACACGCAGGCGATCGGGTATGTGCCCGAGACGGACTCGTACAAGTTCACAGGGCACTACTACAAGCAGACCAAGGGGGGCATCGAAGTCTTCCGCTCGAAGCTCGTGCTCTTGGTACGCAATGATGCGGATCACCCGCTCGTGCTTGCTTCGGCCGAGCTCCATGACCTGAGCAGCTTTGCGGTGGATCCTCAGATCAGCCGATTGGCGATGGACCAGAATCGGATTATTGAGCATGCCGAGAAGGTGTTTGACGCGGGCGTGTTTGTTGATAACACCCGGCGCGTGATCTATGCGGGCACGACAGAGAACCCGCACGCTCCGGTGCTGGCGGATGTATCCGAGGCGCTGGTCAACGGGTTTGAGAAACACCTGATTGTGACCGATGCACGGACCGGCGAGGTGCTCTTCACCGAGAACCTGATCCACACGATGGATATCAGCGGGAATGTATCGGCGATGGCCACCGAGGGGATCGCGTCCGACGAGTGTGAGGACGAGGTTGTTCGCCCGATGCCGTACTTGTTTGTTTCGGGCGGCGGCGAGACCGCGATGACCGATGTGGACGGGAACTACACGCTCTCGAATCCGGGCGTGGAGCCTGTTGATGTTTCGGCGACGATCCGCGGGCAGTGGTTCGAGGTGTTTGAGTATCAGGGCACGACTTCCAGCGAGAGCTTGCTGGTGACGCCTTCGGATCCGGGGCATTTGCGGTTCAACTCGAGCAACTCGAACGAGCGTGTGCGCGCTCAGGTCAACTCGTATATCGAGGCGAACATTGTTCGCGACTTTGCCATTATGGCCAACCCATCGTATCCACGGCTGATGAACGAGCAGTTCCCGATCTCGGTGAACCGTGATGATGGCTACTGCCCACAGAACGCGTGGTATGACCCCATTGAGGAATCGATCAACTTCTGTATCTCTGAGGGCTCGGCCCCCAATACGGCGTGGTCATCGATCGTGCATCACGAGTACGGCCATCATCTGGTCAATGCCGGCGGTAGCGGGCAGGGGCAGTATGGCGAGGGGATGGGTGATGTGATGAGCATGATCATCTCGGATGATCCTCGTCTGGGTGTTGGGTTCTTTACTTGCGGCGGCCCGCTGCGGAACGGGGACAACAACTTCCAGTACCCGTGTGTGGGCGGCGCCCATGAGTGCGGCCAGCTGATCTCGGGTTGTGTGTGGGACACACGCCAGGAGATGGTGGTCACGGAGCCTGATGATTATGTTGATATCTTGAACTTCTTGGCGGTGAACTCGATCTTGGTGCATACCGGGTCGGAGATCACCCCTCAGATTACGATCGATTGGCTGACGCTCGACGATGACGATAGCGACATCGGCAACGGGACCCCCCACTACCACGAGATCGCGGCTGGCTTTGGTGCCCATAATATGGATGCCCCGGAGCTCAACCGGATCAGTGTGACATTCCCCAATTCGCGCCCGGCCATGGCGAACCCGAATGGTTCTACGACGCTCACGGCGGACATCTCCACCCTCTCGGATGACCTTGACACATCGTCACCGATGCTGATGGTTGATGCGGGCGCGGGGATGATGGCGATCCCGATGACGAATGTGAGCGGCTCGATCTTTGAAGCCAACTTCCCAGAGGTGCTTTGCGGGGCTCAGCTTGACTATTACATCACTGCCCAGACGCAAGATGGCATCTCGGAAACTGCGCCGAGCAATGCGCTTGATGGTGATCTCTTCAGCGCGGAGACTGCTCCGATCGCGGATACGCCGTATTATACGGACAACTTCGAGACGAACCGGTCATGGAGCGTCTCGGGCAATGCGAGCGACGGGCAGTGGAGCCGCGGGGTGCCCGCGGGCTTGGGCGAGCGTGGCGACCCGGCGAGCGACTTTGACGGCTCGGGCCAGTGCTACCTGACCGACAATGTGTTCGGCAACTCGGATGTCGATGGCGGCACCACGACCCTGACCTCGGCGACTCTGAATGTCGAGGGTGCTACGGCGCTGCGGTATGCACGCTGGTACAGCAATACCTTCGGCGATTCGCCAGGCACCAATGTGTTCGTGGTCGAGATTTCGGATGACGATGGCGCGAGCTGGATCAACGCGGAGACCGTCGGGCCTGATGGCCCGCAGGTGAGCGGCGGCTGGGTCCAGCAGCAGATCTCGCTCGTCGGGATCGACGGGTTTACGCCCGGCGATGAGTTCCGTGTGCGGTTTAGCGCCTCGGATATTGGTGCTGGTGCGGTGGTTGAAGCCGCGATCGATCAGATCGAGCTTGTGAGCTTTGAATGCACGCCCGCGTGTATCGCTGACCTGACTGGCGATGGGGTCTTGGACTTCTTCGATGTGTCGGACTTCCTCGATGCATTCGGTGCCCAGGACCCGATTGCGGACTTCACCGGCGACGGTGCGTTTGACTTCTTTGATGTGTCCGACTTCCTCGACGCGTTCGGCAAGGGCTGCCCTTGATGCGTGATCGTTGAGATCGGGAAACCACACTCAACTCGAGCGGGCGTCCATTGATTGGGCGCCCGCTTTTTTCGTGCTGTGGTGTCAATTCTTGAGTGTGGCAAATGCGTCGAGGGCTTTGGCTCTGGCGTCTTTGTGATCGACGATTGGGAATGGGTAGGTCTCGCCGAGCGTGATTCCTGATGCTTGGCGTGCCAATGGCGGGGCGAGCCAAGGGGTGTGGATCAGGGTGTCGGGGAGGTCGGCGAGCTCGGGCACCCATCGGCGGACATAGCTGCCTTGGGGATCGAACTTCTTGCCCTGGGTGATGGGGTTGAAGATGCGGAAGTACGGGGCGGCGTCGGCCCCGCACCCGGCGACCCACTGCCACCCGAAGGTGTTGTTGGCGAGGTCGGCATCGACGAGGGTGTCCCAGAACCATGCCTCGCCTTCTTTCCAGGAGATCAGCAGGTGCTTGCAGAGGAATGAGGCGACGATCATGCGGGCGCGGTTGGGCATGGTGCCCTCGTGCCAGAGCTGGCGCATCGCGGCGTCGACGATTGGGTAGCCTGTGCGGCCGGTCTGCCAACGGGCGAGGTGATCCGGGTTGGTCGCCCACGGGAACCGCTTGAACTCTTTACGGAAGGGCTGGTCGCAGGTGTGCGGGAAGTGGTTGAGCAGGTGGGCGGCGAAGTCGTGCCAGGCGAGCTGGCGGGCGTAGGCCAGGGGGCCCGGGTTATGCTCTATCGCGTTCTTGCATCGCGATTGGATGGTGTGCCAGATGCGCCGGACAGAGAGCTCGCCGAAATGGATCGGTGCGGAGAGGGCGGACCAGGCGGGCTTGGCTTGCTGATCGTGGAAGAGCTGGTCGCGTGATTCGTGGTATTGGTCGATCCGATGCTGGACGAAGTCATCGAGCGCTGAGATCGCGTTGGGCTCGCCGGGGTTCCAGCGGGCTCGCAGCCCGGCGGCCCAGTCGACATCATCGAGCAGCCCGAGTGCTTCGATGGGCAGGGAATCGGGCGTGTGCTCTGGGGGGTGGATCGCACGCGGGCGTTCTATGGGGGGCTCGACGGGGGTGGACTTGGCCCGGTTCCAGAACGGGGTGAAGACTTTGTAGGGCTGGGCGGAGCCGGTGAGAACGGACCCGATCGGCCAGAGGAGCGATGGCTCGAAGCGGACAAGCTCGATGTTTGATCGGGCGAGCTGGTCGTCGAGCTGGTCGTCGAGGGGCTGCTGGGCGGGGTCGATCGATTCGTGGATGGCGACCTGATCCGCGCCAACGGCTTTGCAGAGGGCTTCGAGCTCTTGGGCGGGGTTGCCTTGACGGAGGACGAGCGGGGAGCCCAGCTTGTCGAGGGCGTCGGCCAGCGAACCCAGCGCATGATGCAGCCACCACTTGGAAGCGCCGCCGGTTGGACGGGCCGACCCGCTGTTGCCATCGGCACCGATGTAGACCGGCACCACACGCCCTCGGCTGGCGGCGTAGGTTAGGGGAGGATGATCGTCGAGGCGCAGATCAAGGCGGTAGAGCACGACGGTCGTGTGCGAAAGATTTTCTGGTGTTTGATCCATTCGGAGAATCTTAGACTTTTCGGGGGCTCGATACAGCCGTGCTTCAACTGTGTGTCGCCCGATGCTCCGAGCAACCGTAGGTTGATCGAGGCGGATTGGACTTGGATGAGAATACACGAAAAACGCTCACGGCATAACGATGCCGTGAGCGGGATGAGCGGCTTGAATTTACTTGTTTAGAGGCAGTTGCCCGAGAACTCTTCGAGGAAATCGGAGACATCGAAGAAATCGAAGAGCCCGTCATCGGTAAAATCGGCAACCGGGTCACTGCTGACGAATGCTTCGAGGAACTCGGAGACATCGAAGAAGTCGAGCAGATCGTCGCTGTTGAGATCGGCCTTGCAGTCGATATGCAGGAGATACGATGGATAGAAGTCTTGGAAATGGGTCGAGAATGTGTTGTTCCCGACGGCTAGGTTTCGATTGTGCATGGCAATCGCTGCCCCGAATGTTGAGCCTTCCATTGGCACGGCTGGGCTAAATCTGTCCTGCTCCTCACCGGTCGCGGCGTCGTAGAAGTACATCGTTTGGTTGCCGGGCGATCCAATAGCAATGAGCCCATTCTCGATGCCGACTGCGGCGCCATACTCGCGGTCACTGCCTTGGTCGGTGGCGACGAGTTTTCTGAGCTGCTGTCCTGTGAATGCATCAAAGATGTAGGCTGCCCCCTGCTGAGTTTCATCCGATTGCTTGGTTGGATTGGTCATGGAACTTGCCCCGACGACCACGATACCATCGTCAATATCGAGCGATTCACCGAACTGATCAGAGCCCGCTCGTCCATGCCATGCGTGATCGTCGGACATGAGTTTGCCGAGTTCATCTTGTGTGGAGATGTCATAGATATAGACCGACCCTGAACTTCCGAGGATGTCGGGGAGCTCTTCAATGGCCGCTACTGCGAGGAGCCCGTCGTCCATCGCGATCTGTCGGCCGAACTGATGGAAGCTGTGGGCATCGCTTGCTTTGATTTTGGCGATTTGCTCGTGTGTGTGTGTATTGAAGAGGTAGACCGCTCCGGTAGATGGCCCAAGCGAACCGTCGCCGCGGGCACCAACGGCGAGTACGCCGTTGCTCAGGGCGACCGCGCTCCCGAAGTGATCGTTGATCTCGGTGTCATTTCCGGTCAATCGGACGATTTGCTCGCCGGTGGACGCATCGAAGAGGAACACAACACCACCGGCGGTCCACTGGCCATCCATGAAATACTGCGCGTTTGGAGCGCTGACGGCGATGAGACCGTCGTCAATCGCGATCGATGTTCCGAACCGGCCACCGATCTCGGCATGGTCAGAAAAGAGTTTGACGATAAGCTCGCCGGAGGATTGCTCGTACAAGTACACCGCCCCGAAGTTGGGTCCCATTTCCTCATCGTCAGCGGCGCTGACGACGACATAGTGCCCATCGAGGGCGATGTCTTCGCCGAAGGATACGCTCGGGTTTGCAATATCCGGGTTCAGGAGATGCTCCTGGGTGATCTCTTGAGCCTGAATCGCTGTCGTCATGGTGGCGGCGAGGCTGAGCCCGAGTACGATGCTGAGTTTATGTGATGCGATCATCTGTGCGTCTCCATTGAAGAACAGTGTATTGATATCAAACATATATTAATCGAAATCGAGTATCAGCAGATGCTTTTTTCATCTATTGATGCAAGTTTTTACAACTTGTTTCACCAGCGATTCTGCCCGTGACTCAAACGAGATACCAGACTCATACTACATCGGACATAAAGCTCTCTTTCGCACAGCGTTATCGTCACCGTTGCGACTCGAGATTATCTGCCAATGCTTGTTCAGAGGGCACATCGCACGGTCTGATTTCATCTCTTTGCTGGCGGCGGTACTGGGAATCAAATATGATGAGGGGATGAGCACACCGCCTGATCCTTCCGAACAAAGACCTATCCGAGAGCCGGCAGAAATCACGCGTCTGCTCGATGAGGCGGGGATGGGGTCTGCGCAGGCTCGCGAGCGGCTGCTGGAGCAGGTGTATCACGAGCTCAAGGTGATCGCTGGGGCGCAGCTTCGTCATGAGCGGAGTGACCACACGCTGGGGGCCACGGCGTTGGTCAATGAGTCGTATCTTCGGCTGATCCGATCGCTGGGGGGCGATGCGGCGAACATGGGAGATGGAACTGGATTGGGCGATGATGCTGGGGCTGATTTGGTAACTGGGATTGGTGATGGGGCTGGTGATGGGGCTGGTGATGGGTTTTTGTTCTCGCATCGTCATGCCTTCTATAAGGCGGCCGCGACGGCGATGCAGCGGATCTTGATTGATCATGCTCGGTCGAAGGCGACGCTGAAGCGATCGGTGCCGATTGGGGCTCGGAAGATCAGCCTTGATGTGCTTGAGGCGTCGACTTTGTCAGATCCACAAGATTTGTTGTCACTCGATGCGGCTCTTTCTCGCCTTGATGGTGAGGACGGGCGGGCGGGCCAGGTGGTGCGGCTCCGGTTCTTTGCTGGGCGGACGATCGAGGAGATCGCCCAGATGCTTGGGGTGTCCTCGCGGACGGTGAAGCGGGACTGGGAGTTTGCGCGTGCTCGGCTCCAGCAGTTGATCGAAGAGCAGGATGGGAATGAAGATGGATCGTGCTGAGCCCCCACTGCCGGATGAGACTGATCTGAACGCTGCCAATCCGGAAGATCCGAGCGCCAAGACCTTGTTCGGGTTGTTGCTTGATGCCCAGGAAGCGTTGGAGGACGGGGATGCGGATGCTGGGGACAAGGCGAAGCTGGCGCAGGCGACACTGCGGCGGGCGCGGGCGGAGGTCGCCGAGCAGGCCCGGGGATTGATGGGGGCGCATCAGCGGGCGGATACGGGGCTGTTTTGTGAGCCCAAGATGGATGGGTTGACGAGTGAACGGCCGTCTGATGGCGGGTTGGGGATGGTTGTTGAGCCGCCGGTGCTTGTTGGGTACGAGGTCGACGATGAGATCGGGCGGGGCGGGTTTGGTGTGGTGTATCGGGGGATGCAACTGGTGCCGGTGCGTCGCCCAGTGGCGGTGAAGGTTTTGCGGGCGGATCTGGCGACGCCGGCGATGGTGGCGCGGTTCCGATCGGAGGCGTCGACTTTGGCCCGGATGAACCATGAGGGGATCGCCCGGGTGATCGATGCGGGGCAGGATCAGCTCAATAGGCCGTTCGTGGTGATGGAGCTGATCGAGGGGCGGACGCTGATTGAGTATTGCGTTGAATCGGGATTGTCAGTGAAGCAGCGGGTCGAGTTGTTTGCTTCGATCTGTGATGCGGTGCAGCATGCGCACCAGCGGGCGGTGATCCATCGGGATTTGAAGCCGGCGAATATTTTGGTGGAGGATCGGGGCGGGCGGGCGCAGCCGAGGGTGATCGACTTTGGGATCGCCAAGCTGCTCGAGGATGGGTACCTTGGGGATGGGCAAGGCAGTGAAGGCGGAGTCGATGCCCATACGCTCAATGGGCAGAAGCTGGGGACGCCGCGGTATATGAGCCCGGAGCAGCGCGATGGGGATGGGCAGGCGGACACGCGGATCGATGTGTTCTCGCTGGGTGTGCTGCTGTGCGAGGCGTTGACGGGGTCGGTGCCGTATGACCGGAAGGGGACGGAAAAAGGGCCTCGGAGTGCGACGCGCCCGAGTGTGTTGGTCTCGGAGAAATCGACGACTCAGGGTGCTGGGAAGATTTCGGCTGCCACGGTGAGCGAGCTGCGCGGCGATCTCGATCGGATCGTGCTCAAGGCGATCGCGCTTGATCCTGACCTGCGGTATCAGTCGGCTGAGGCGCTGGGGGCGGATCTGGTTCGGTATCTTGAGGGACGCCCGGTGCTGGCCAAGGAGGCGGGGGTTTGGTATCGGTCGATCAAGTTCATTGGGCGGCATCGGCTGGCGTCGGCCTTTGGGATGATCGCTCTGGCGGGTGTGATTGTTGGGGGGATCGGGCTGGGTGTTGGGCTTGATCGGGCGATGAAGAGCCGGGATACGGCTCGGCGGGCGTTGATAGAATCGGAGCACCAGCGGAACCGCGCTGAGTTTGTCAATACCTTTTTGCTTGAGGATATGCTCGGATCGATCGATCCGAACATCAACCAAGGGCGGGACATTACGGTGCGCGAGGTGTTCGATCGTGCCTCGGATCAGCTCGCGGCCCGGACGGATCTGGATCCGGAGACACAGTACACCACGCTGCGCCTGATCGGGCTCAACTATCGCCAGATCGGGGCAAACAGCGAGGCATTCGATGCGTTGACGAAAGCCGCGGAGCTGGCGGATCGGGTGCACGGGGTGCCCAATGAGGGGTCGATCCGGATCCGGCTTGATCTCTACGACACGATTGTGTCC
>Ga0209344_10000805_pt1 | contig 48003 bp, 45 predicted proteins | sample Cruoilmetagenom6_FD_187293 | JGI IMG/M metagenome (GOLD analysis project Ga0209344, IMG submission 187293) | Oil polluted marine microbial communities from Coal Oil Point, Santa Barbara, California, USA - Santa Barbara Oil Seep Sample 6 (SPAdes)... | ecosystem: Environmental > Aquatic > Marine... | reverse complement strand
TCCGAGGGGCGGTGCTAGGCACCGGACGCCTCTGGCGCCATGTCCTATTGCCCGAAGAGGGCAATACTCCTTCTTCGTATGTTGAGATAGTTAAAACCTTTAAAGCACTGCCACTGTGAAGTGGTGAGGCTTTTTTGTTGCGTTTCAGTTGCCCACGACACAACCGCACTACTCCACTCGGGCTGATCTTGTGCCCCGGGCTACACTAACATCTTGCCATCTCCTGACGCCGAAGTGGCGTCACCCCTTCTTTGGGTAGATAGTTTTTAGTTCTCTCTCAGGGGTTATCTAGTTCTTTTTCACTTTTTGCGTAACAGTTATTAACTTGTCTATTTTATTTCTGATGACCTAGTGCTATTAAGGCGAAGCAAATAATTTAAAAAGCTCGGGGGCTGACATGGCAGTTAAACTCTTATTTTTTGCGGGTAGTAAACGTGAAGCGTCTTTGAACAAGCGATTGGCGAAAGCTGCCTCCTTGAAGGCCGCTGAATTTGACGCTGAGGTAACTTTTATTGACCTCAAAGATTTTGACATGCCAATTTACTGTGGTGATCTTGAGAAAGAAAAAGGTATTCCTGAAGCGGCTCTTCGTTTGGCTGAGCTTGTTAAATCCCATGATGGTGTTTTTATCGCTTCACCTGAGTATAACTCTTCAATTTCACCCCTTTTGAAAAATACACTTGATTGGGTGTCTCGCATCAGATCAGACGAGACGCCGCCTCGTACCCCTTGGCAAGAAGCTAAGACCTTTGCAATTGGAGCCTCTAGTATGGGTCTCATGGGTGGGTTACGCGGCATTCAATTATTGTCCGCTCTCTTGATAAATGGATATCAGGTTAATGTACTGCCGCAAACGGTTGCTGTTGGTAAGGGACATGAAGTTCTAGTTGAAGATGGTTCTCTCTCAAGTCCACAAGCTGAAGCTATGCTTAGTGGTGCGATGAAGGCATTTGTTGAAACTGCTAGCAAACTTAAATCAGCTTAACTAAAACTATTATTTTTAAAAGTGAATTGAAGCCTCATATGAACGATCGATTAATTGTTGCACTTGATTTTCCAACCGTCGAAGAAGCGCGTGAGTGCGTCAAACAAATTGGACCTGCCTGCCGTTTTTATAAAATTGGTCTTGAATTATTGTTTGCTGGTGGGCAAGACCTTGTCAATGAATTGCTTCACAAGGGCCATCAGGTTTTTGTTGATGCGAAGCTGCTTGATATCGGTGCAACCGTTCAAAAATCGACGGCTAATATTGCTCTGATGGGAGCTGACTTTTTAACGCTACATGTTAGCGATAGTAAAACTCTTAAAGCTGCCATTAAAGGGCGCGGTGACAGCTCTCTTAAATTACTCGGCGTAACCGTTTTGACGAACCTTGAACAGGAAGATTTGATTGAACAAGGCATTGAAGGGCGCTCTCCTAAAGACCTTGTTTTGCACCGTGCTAAGCTTGCCTTTGATGCGGGCTTGGATGGGGTAATTGCATCTGCTCAAGAAGCGGCAGATATTCGTGAACTTGTTGGGCCTGACTTTCTCATTGTAACACCTGGCATTCGCCCAAGCGGGGCAGAGGCTGGTGATCAAGCGCGAGTGACAACCCCTAAGGATGCTATTAACTTTGGAGCTGATTATATTGTTGTTGGTCGCCCTATTACACAGGCTGGCGCCCCGCAAGAAGCTGCCCAAGCTATTCAAGATGAGATGGAGGGGTAAACTCTTTTTTCTCTCACGGGCTATTTTTCGCTGAAGAAGCGAAAAGCCCTACGAGGTGCGGCGCAACGCGCCGGACGCCCATGGCGTCATGTCCCTCAGCCTGAAAAAGGGCTGAGTTCCTTCTTTGTATGGATGGGTTGGATTTTTCCGCTTTGTGCCATTAGGAGACATTTATTCAGTAAGAGCATGGTTTGAAAAATTGAATTTCATTAGCGCCCAACAAGCATAGACATCCGTGCTACAATTAATTTTGAAAATAGTTTTATTGGAAACCTTTTGTAGCTAGGCACATCATTAGGAATATCAGAATTAGCTTGACGGAATTTTGTTTGTGTCCTCATTTCGATAGGAGGAAGTTTACCAGTAAAACGGGAGCGATACATGGAAACCCAATGGCCAGGAGCAAATTTTAAATACATCCCAGAATTGCAGCATGAAGCTACAAATCGTTGTGTATAGGCTCTATCTTTGAGGCTATATCCTTTCAAAAGTTCTGTTCCAGATATGCACTTGATGCGATCATCGCGATAAGTAAGATATGCTGTACCTCCATCCTGATCTAATACGGGTTCAGCGTTAGGTAAATTCTCAATTTGTCTACCACCTGCCTGACAGTCATCACAATAACAAACGCCTGATAGGATCGGTTCACATAAAGCCACAAATTGTACCTGACCACATTTACAAGTTGATGTTCTGGTTATTTCATTCATTTTTTATACTCATTGTTGCAATAACTATAAGTAAACCAGTTATACTAATGAAATAAAATATAAACTTTCATAATCACACACTTCCGCTCAGGGTCAAAAGCGGAAATTTTACTAATTTATATATCCTACTAGCCACTATTTTTTATTGGTGCTTTTGGTTACCCACTAGCAACCGCGCTATTACCCCTTATCAGTACCGTCTTTTTCTGTGTTGTCGTTGGTTGTGTCTGCGATGATTTCTTTTATATTCTCGCTTACAGTTTCAATCTTTTCATTAGAGGTCGTTTCTTGGGGCTCATTGCTGAGCGTTTCTGTCTCCACGCTTTCTTCATCTGGCGCTTGGTTTTCACCGTTTTCATTGGCGCCGTAGAATTTTTGTTTCAGCATTTGAAGAGGCTTTTGCCAAGATGTTTTTTCTTCACTGCGTGTGACTAACGGTACTGATGGAACGGCTTCTTCACTTGTTTGAGTGTTTGTTTCATCAGCCGTTTTATTCATAGATGTTAAGTTTAAGCCGAGTGATGTTTTTTCAGGCCCATTTTTCTGAAAGGCGGTTCTGACCTCTCCTTTATTTATAATGGCGCCTTTTGGTGCTTGACCAAATTGGTTGAGATCAAATCCTTTTTGGATGTTTTGCAAATTATTTTCTGGCGTATTTTTACGCGCTACCGGTTTTGGTTTTTTAACGGCCGGTTTGTTAAACTGATCCCAGAGATAAACTTGGCGCGCCAAGTTTTGATAGAAGGTTTCTTCAATGTGATAGGCTGACGGGTTCACACTATCAAGCTTGATATTGTCACCTGCTATTGTAAGCACTTTAGTGACATATTGTTTTTCTTCCTTCATTAAATTTTTCATATCGATAACCGCTAAATACCCCTGTTCAGGAGAGGGTCCGTTAATGGAGCGGAAGAATATTTTCTTGGTTCGGATGTCTTCAGGTTCGTGACCGTAAATCTCTGTTGACATACCGAGGCCGTATTTCATGACATCTGCTGGGCTGCCAGTGTTTTCATAAGATGCTGTTTTTGCACCGATCAAGCCTGCAATAAACACCAGACTATCAATCGCGATGGCCAGACCTAACGCCAGGTAAGCTAGCCAGTTTCCATCATCAAATGCATTCAACGTTACGACAAAGTTTTTAGCTTTATCATCTCGGTTTAAGTCAATGCGACTAAGAATATTTCGGAATGAATTTGCATCTTTTTCAGGCAGTCCAGACCCTTGAATACAGCGCTGACCCAATTTCAAAAGGCTGTCAATTTTGGTGGAACGACGGCCTTTTCCGATTGCGCATTTGGTCTCTAGAGATTTTTGAGCATCTTGTAATGTGAAAATTCTAGCCGCGACTGTTGCTGTTGCTGCACCTGGTTCACAAGAAATTGCACGAATTTGAGATGCAATTTTTGGGACTTCAGTTAAAGCATTATGCAAGTTCGTGCAGTTTTTTTGGATATTTAAAAACGTTGACTGGTTAGGCTCTTGCTGGAACCTGTCTCTTGCTGCATCTAAACTATCTATACTTGCTGTTGCAGATAAATCTTCCACTATGTTAGCTGATTGGCGCTTGGTTTGCGCTGTAATAAACTGTTTTGCAACTGAGGCTTTGCCTTCGATTTTTGCCACTTCGCCATTGATTAATTCGAGTTCTTGATTAAGTTTAGCAACCTTTTCATCTAGTTTTTCTAAGCGAGTGGATGCTAAATCTTTTTGAGTATTGAGAACATCTCTTTCAGCTTTGATACGACGCTCTTCTTTTTTAATCGCTCTGAATTTTGGACCCTCGCCTTCACGGCCAGTAGAGCCAATACCTTTTGATTCTTTCTGAGCTTCTGCCAACTTAATATCTAGCTGGCGTTGCTTTTCTCGCAATTGTTGGCGCAACTGATCAACTTCAGCGTTTAGACCTGGTCTGTCAGCTTGGAGGCGTGTGATGCTTTGCTCTATTTTAAATTGTTGAGCTTTGAAACCAGCCTTTTGTCCTTTGGCCTGAGCCAATGTTTCTTGATGACCGGCGATTTCAGCTTGCTCACCACGGAGCTTATTTAAGAGTTGCTGCTCTACCAATTCTGGAGCTGAGCGCGCAATTTTGCCCATTTGGTCAAGACGTTCATTATAGTTCTTCCAGCCTGGCGCTGCGACCAAAGCATCGATGGCTTCAAATTTGCGTTGGTCAACCCGTTTTTTCAGATCCGTTAGCACACCGCTTACCTGGTTTTGTGCCCTGATTTCGCCTGCGCGTTGGCGTTCTTCGTTTGAGAAAATTGAGCTGAACAAACTATCAAACGAAAAGAAAACGGAAATGGCCATTGCAAAGAAAAAGACAACCCAAATCATCCAGACTTTAAAAAATGATAACGGCCCCATAATTGCGTTAACAAGTCGGTTTTTTTGTTCTTTGCCGTCATCTTTATTTTTAACTGGAACTAAGGTTTCACCTATCATCCAGGCGCTGACCAGCATGATGCCTTGCACGCCAAATGTGATAAGAAAACATAGCACGGGAGAGCGGGTGAAGTTTGTCATGCCTTCAAAGGTTGTCCAGCCTGAGGCTAACGAAAGGGCTAAGCTGGTTAGCCCCATGAGGAACAAACGCTCATTTGTCAAAGCCGTTCGCATCAAGCCACCAAAAACCATTGCTGGTGCGCGCAATAAAGACATTTAGACTTAACCCCCGGTCTATATTTTTTACAAGCTGTTGGAACTGTTCGTTGTTTAGTTGATGAGCAACGAAGTTCCTTTGTGACTATACCATTTGTAGCTGATTGATGATATTAAAGCTTAGAAAATTTACGCTTTTTAGCCGCTTAATTCACGCCCGTTTGCAATTGAAACGTATTATCTTGATATAAAAGGCAAGCGTGTGGCCGTTAATAAGATTATTAACGGTTTTCTTGTCTCTCACGGGCTATTCCGCCGCTTCGCTGCGGGCCCTCCGAGAGGCAGCGCTAGGCGCCGGGCAGCTTTGCTGCCATGTCACATTACCCGAAAAGGGCAATGTTCCTTCTTCGTATAGAGAATTTTAGTTTTCTTGTCTCTCACGGGCTATTCCGCCGCTTCGCTGCGGGCCCTCCGAAGGGCGGCGCTTGCGCCGGACGCCTATGGCGTCATGTCCGTGCTCCTAGTTGGGGTGCACTCCCTTCTCCCTATGGTTAGAATTTTAGTCGCTATAACTAAGGGTGGACACTAGAAAGTTGAGCGGGAGAGGCCGGTGCTGACCCAGAAGGTTTTTTCACCGATTGTGAGCTGGGCTTCTTCTTTTTTCAGTGTTTTATAGGCCCAGTTCTGACCTTCAGGTTTTACTACAGCTCCGGTGTTTTCAAACTCTGGCGAAGTATCATTATTTTGAGACACTTCAACTGGCATGTTCAATAATGTTTGGTAGCAAAGATCCAGGTAGGTTTGCCATTCGGCGCCTGCTACTGCCCATTGATCAGCCGTCGCTCTATCCAGGTCATCCAGATAGGTTTGGCAATATACTGCTTTTGGATCTTCGTTTAACAAACTTCCAAAACCTGGCAGAGTTTCAATTAATTGCACTGATGAGATATTTTTCTGTAAAGCGCCTCCAGTGCTTGGTGTTTTTATAACAATCAATTTGCCATTTTCAGCGACTGATATCATATCATTTTCAGCTTCATTCCCATCAGATAACGGTACAAGAATTACATTTGGCGATTCCTTCATCATTGGCGCTTTATTTTGATGATGGAAAAGCTCTAAAGCCCCCAATGACGTGGGTGATTTTGCGTCTTTGTAATCTTCTGGCAAGGGCAGCAACCGATACTCTAAATTTTTTGCTGTTGTCTCGATCAATTTTCTAAATGGAGCAAATAGTGAGGCTCCACCGGAAACAGAGAAAAGTCGTTCAGCTCTTTGACTGGTTTTAGGGAGGACTTGCTCTATTGACCTGGGTAAAAGTTCAGCAACAAAAGCAAGGTAAGTAGATAAGGGACCGACTTTTTGTGCCAGAGCATCAATTTCTAATCTTAACTCTATGTGCCATGTTTTTTCGTCTCCTTCTGCTTCGGCTCCACCTTCTGAACTGATGCAAACCAGCTGCTCACCACGCAATCCATGCCATAAGCTAATAGGATCACCTTGAGGAACTACAGATGCATCTAGAGTTAAGGGCAAGTTTGATTTTTCTTCACTTTTACCAATGACGATATGCAAATCATTTCCGGCTTGGTCTTTAACTGTTTGGGAATGATATATTGCTTGTCTTAAATTTTTTAAAAATTGGTTCTGGCCAAAAGCGATTTTTGTTTCTTCTTTTTCCGCTGCAATGACACCTTCAAGATTGTTTGGAAGATCTATTTGTCTAATTATTTGCGCCCCAGCGCCAATGGCTGTTTCAAGAACTTGTGAAATTTCTTTCGTTAATGCCAACTCAAGCGCTCTTGCACCTAAAGGCAATTCTATAATGCCGTGGACCGTATCAACCAATGCATTGCTCTCTCCAACCCAACCAGATTGAGCGCATAAAGCGGCATGACTTGCCCCAATATCTATATGTATTTGTTGTATTTTTCTGGCCCGTGCTGGCTGGTCGCGTTCTGCCATTTCCTTTAATGAATGATAGCTGGATGCGGTTATTTCATCTAATAAAACAACATTGTTCTTTAACTGATCAGAACCAGTGAAGCCGAGCAACTCAGCCATAGGCCCCATTTCTAGAAAACTGCCTTGTTCATATTTCGCAAGTGTTGAAGCACCGGCTATTTCATACCGCCTTTTGCCTGTGTCAGACAGATTTGAAGAATGCGTCAGTGTAAGAAAAACTTCTTTTTTAAGTTTAGACGTTTTTTGTTTTTCATCACTCTCAGTTCCTGCATTATTCCCAGACAGTGCTTTTTGTGAATTTAAATATGTTCCATAAAAATTATATAATTCATCAAGAACATCCGACATAAGCCAACTTGAATTTAAAGACGATGTTAGCCCTGTTTTAAAATGATCAGTTTCTAACGGAGATGCCCCATCACCTTCATCTCTATCTTTTTGTTGCAAGCGTGTTGCTGATAGAAAAACCGGAGGGGAGAATTTAGTTCTTTCACCTTCTATAGCGCCTGTTATTTGCACGCCATTCGATGGTGGATCTTCACTATTACTCACTTGAGAAAAAATTCGCTTTAAATTGAATTTCTCTCCGGCCTCAGTTTCAAGTTTTGAGGGAAGAGCAAGATCATAGCTGCGTTGTAATTTTTTCAAACGGCTGGTTACAGCTGATTTCTTCCAACCTGATTTAGAAAAGGAAATGCTCATTGGAAAATCTTTTGTACGCCAATTTTGTTCGTCTAATTCGCTATCATCTTCGGCGCTATCCAGACGACCAGATAAAGACACTTTCGAAGTGATAAATGCTTCATCAAAAAATTGATTTTGCGCATTTTTTCCTAATGGCAAATTGATAATTACATCAGCTTCACTGTTAGGGTCAATCCCTGCAACAGCGATTGCTTTTGAACCGATATCAATTGATAAAGCCTGGCTGTAAGATTTCTCTACCAGTTTGATATTTATTTTAAAGGTTTCAGTTTTTTGTTTGTCTGGCCAGAAGCACTTCAGTTTAAATTCTGATTTTTGCAGTTTTTGTTTTTTGTTAAGAGCGATTTGGTTGAGCAAAATGAGTTGATGTTGTTGATTGCTCATTTCTGTGACTTCAGGTTTTACATTATAAAACTCAGCATCTTTTTTAGACGGGGTGAGTGCAATATTCACGGGTCCTTCGCTGAGCCCAAAACCAAAATATTGAATGGAGAGAAACTGACTAGCCGGGCAATGAATTTTTGGAACTGACAAGCACAGTTCACCAGCTAAGCTGTCTTCTTGCCAAAAAGATTTTTCTCGATTTACCGGCAATAACAAAGGAGCGGCAACCGCTGCCCCATCAGTTATGATCAACCAATCTTCATCGTCAAACTGAATAGCAAATTGACACTCCACCTGAATATTACCGCCCGGCTCAGGGATAAGAAGCTCGACAAACCCTCTTAAAGGTTGGTTATTGTGTGCAGCTCTAATTTCTGCCATTTCTAACCAAAAAGGATCATTTAGCGGTGCCTTTAAACTGATGGTCCAGGGGCCTCTTTTCTCTTTCGGAGCTGATGGCAACAGAGGACCGAATGCTTTTGACCCTTTTGGAAATTTCTTATTTTGAGCATGAGGGAATGTTTTATAAAGCTCTTCGTAATGATGCTCATCTTCAATATATACACTTGGGACTTCTGTTGTCCCTTCATATATATGCAACCTTTCGATGATGCTGTTGCGCAGGGGTTGCCAGGTATCTGATAGTTTTACTGTGCAAAGTAGTAATCGTTTATCTGAACGCGGATCTAAAGGGCCTAAGTTAGATTTTACTCCGGCCTCGACTAAATCAAACCGCCCGTCTGCACCGCAATTTTTGGGAAATAGCAATTGTTCTTCTGTGCCTAGATTTAATGGTTCAAGACTTAGAGAGCATTTTGCCTTTGGGCCATAAAAGAGCTGAACCTCAATGTTCATCACACCTTGGTCTTCTCTCGCAGAGCTTTCATCATTTTGATTTAACTCAGTGACCTCAACTTCAAGATAAAACTTATTTTTTAGAGAAAAAGTTTCTATTTGCTCCCTTAAAACGGCCTGATTGGTAAATAGCTTTGCTTCAATGGCTTGGCCATTTTCTTCCCTGGTTAGCTCGCGTCCAGCTGCGGCATGCTCTGTGAACCAAGTGAGTAAGCTTAAGGGGACTTTATAGGGTTTTTCATTTCGGCTGGGGCGCAATTTTATTTCTTGAATGCGCAAAGCAACGCTTCTCGCATGTTCAAAAGAAACAGATGCCAGATATTCATGCTCGCCAGGACTGGCCAGATTGATATGAGCCGAAATTTTTTTTACCATATTGCCTCAAATAATCGATTATTGAGGCAATATACAGACTTAATTATTATTTGAACTGTTTTTTTGAGGTCTTTTTTCTCTCACGGCTATTCTGCCACTGAAGCGGCAGGCCTACGAGGGGCGGCGCTTGCGCCGGGCAAGCTAGCTTGCCATGTCCTGACGCCCGAAGTGGCGTCACTCCTTCTTCGTCTAGATCTCTTCTCTCTCACGGGCTAGTCAGCTGCTAAAGCAGCTGGCCCTCCGAGGGGCGGCGCTTGCGCCGGGCAAGCTAGCTTGCCATGTCCTGACGCCGGAATGGCGTCACTCCTTCTTCGTCTAGATAGAAATTCTATCTTGAGAGGATTAATCTGGCGTGTTGTGCTGAGGCGTGGAATCTTTCGGCTGCATCAGACAAAATCGTCATCATTCGCAGGCGAAGCATTAAATCATCTGACATGGGTTCTTTGGCGCTCTCATCTTCAAAATTTACTTCTTCTTGATGCGGCAATGATTTGCTCAAACGCGTTACATGCTCGAGAACGACTTCCTTGCGACCTGTTCTTGAAAGGTGATCTGTCATGGATTGCAGAATATGGATCACTTGTTCAGCTGGAAGTATCGATGGATTTAAAATGATTGCTTCAAAACTTTCAGCCAATGCACGGCTGTTAATCAACGCATGAATCCATTGATGAGAGACAACTGATGGAGGCAATAGGCGGCGCGCTAATGCAGCTGCATCCTGGATATAGCCTTCTCCTGACAATGCGAAAATTGTAAAACTGATATTTAGGCGCTGAGTAAAAGCCCAATCGCCTGTCTCGAGTATACAGGCCACCATATCTGAGACTTGTTCATATTCTGAAAGACAAACAAGTTGCTGAGGTGTTAAGTAAGACAAGTTCGACACATATTGGCGCAAACCATCTGCAGCCCCTTCGATAATTCTTGAGCGATATTCTAAAAATGGCTCTGAGACTGGTAGCCTGCTTGCAAGACACAATAAGTCTTCCATTTGGCCAAGGAACTCATCATTTTCACTATTAAATTTTTCATCTCTAATGGCACAGCCAAGGCTCATAGAGAGATCATAAATTTCTGGTTTGAAATGATCTTTGATGGTCTCTAGTAAGGCTTGGTACACATGAGGTGCACTGTCAAAATCTGAAAAGAGGGTATAGAGGCCTGCGATTTGCGGTGTTGTGTCATCACCTTTTAATAAGGTTTCATATGCGATTAGTCTTGGTTGATCTGTCTCGATTTCAGGCAACAGAGCTGACGCTTGAACTCTGATATTGATGCCGATCTCATTAAGTACTTGGCCAAGTGATGCGCTTGTCTCACGAGCTAAACCGCTTAATTCATCAAAGAGGCTATCTTCTTCGAACAACTCATCATTGTCTTCAAAATCGTCATATTCTGAAATTTCCATTTCAGGAGCGTAGATATTTTTCAGGCGACCAGCTAATAAACCGCGCACTTCCTGGCATGTACTTTCTAGTGTTGCTCCCAATGGAATGGCCGCAACAGGTTTTGAAAATGCGCCGTTTGAAATTTCTCTATCATCAAAATATTGCAATGCACAAATAGGCTGTCGATGCTGGAAGCCATAAGAAAATGAGATTGTGTGCCTTAAAGCTGAAGGGAGTAATTTATAAACATAAGAAAGTGATGATAAGAACTCTTCAATTGAACTAAAACTTTCTGTACCAAACTGGCCAGGGTAACCTGAGGCGAGTGCTCCAAGAAGCAAACCAACGCCTAGAGGCAACTCGCTTAAGCTTAATTCTTCAGCTTGGCTTGGCTCTAATTTGGTTTTATTAACGACTTTACAACCACTTAGGCCCGGCTGTAGATATTGTTCAGATTTAAAAGGTGCTTTTGATAAATTTAAAATTAGTTCTGGGGCATGGCGCTCCCAAAGGCGGGCATTAATAACAAAGCTTGAAGCAAACAGGTTTTCCTGTTTGATCCGGTTTGTAGTATCGCCAACAATTTTTACCTGGCTTGCTGCTATCCAACAATGGTTTGGGTTGGCGTTTGGCTCATAAAAGGGGCGCGTTGCTCTTACACAAAGACCACCATTTTCTCTCGCACTTTTTGATAAAAGCGCGCCTACATCATGCGCTCCGACCATGCCATCCAATTCACAAAGGGCGCGCGCGTCTTCTGGGAATCCATTACTTACGTTTTGGCACGCCATTGTTTGATCAGGGTGAGGATTCCTCGTTTCTTGATCAAGCAAGGTACCAATTGAAAAGACATGAGCGTCCACTGATGTGGGAAATTGAAGCAGCATATTTTACTATCCGAAACTATATAAAACCAATCTCAACATTGCCTGCGCGATATTAATATGGAGTTACCAAGTTCGTCAGATATAGTAAATTTTCTTATTTATTTGTTTTAAATTTCGTCTGAAATTAAAGGAAATTTAAGGCTATGGCTTTGACCGAAGTTTCCCATTTCTTCTTTTTGGCATGAATAATTTGTTTTCAATGTAGGTGATAATCTCTTGTGCTAGATCTTTATCGTTGACCTTTGCTATGCCTTTTAAGCCTGGCGATGAGTTCACCTCCAATAATAGTGGCCCCTTGTTCGAGCGCAAGATATCAACCCCAGCCAAGCTTAATCCAAAGGCTTTAGCCGCTTTTACAGCCATTTGTCGTTCTTCTTTAGTGATCTTTACTTTCTCAGCCGAACCACCCTGGTGGATATTCGCGCGAAATTCGCCAGGTTCCGCAGAGCGGCGCATTGTGGCGATGACTTTATTTCCTAAAACAAGGCAACGGATGTCTGATCCTTCTGATTCGCCAATAAACTCTTGTACTAAAAAATCCGCATCTATTCCTCTGAATGCATCAATCACAGATTCGGCTGCTTTTTTTGTTTCAGCAAGCACGACACCTTTCCCTTGTGAGCTTTTTAATAACTTAACAACAAGAGGGGCTCCATTTACTAGCTTGATCAAATCTTCAGTGTTTTTCGGGGAACTGGCAAAAGCTGTTATCGGCATTGGTAACCCATGTCGTGCCATGACCTGATGGGCCAATAATTTATCTCTCGACCTGTAAATCGAATCTGCTGAATTGAGACAAAGCGCGCCCGTCATATCAAATTGTCTGACAATTGATGTGCCATATGAAGTAATCTGGGCGCCAATACGAGGAATAATGGCATCAAACCTTGGTAGTTGCTGACCGTTATAATGAAGCCCCGCCGTGAGTGAGTTGATGTTCATATAACAAGACGTGGTTTGAATGGTTTCGATTACATGGTCTTTTTCTTCTGAGGCTCGAATGAATTGCTGGTTAGAGTAATTATCTGGCTCCATTGTTAGAAGACCAATGCGAAGAGCGCGCGAAACAGGGCTTTGAGTTTTTACATTTTTATAAATATCGAAAGATAATTTTTCTAACAAATAGTCTTCACTTGGCTCCACAACAAGCTGAGCTGCATCCATAGCTTCACGGCCGATTAACATGCGATGCATTAAATTTTCACGATTTGTCAGCGATACTTCAATGGGCCAGCTTTCATCACCAATGGCTAATTCCGTTTGAATGATGGTGCGAAATTCACTTTCGCCATTGGAACTTGTGACATATCTACGATCTATTACGGAGGCTGTGCAATAGATCACCAAATCTTCATTGGCATCTATTGGCTTTACGCCAAACCGCACCTTTGGCCGATCAATCGGGCCAAAAGTTTCAATATCTATGGCATGTAATGCAGATGTTTTTGCGCCTGTATCAATTTTTGCGTGAATGGCGTCTAAACCTAATTTGGGAAGTTTTACCCACTCACGCCAGCCAACTGTGATTGAAGATGCGGTTAGTTTTTCTGATTGGTTCTTTATATCCATGGCGTATGATCTTTTATAATGGCGCTATATTTACCTTATTTGGCGTTTTTGCCGCCGCATCTATCAAACGCCGATTCATATTCCCAAACTTCTTTTTCTGATTTACAGGCTAGAACCACACTTTTAAAATCTGGGTGCCCTTCAAGATATAACAAGATCTCTTGCATTGCGATAAAAGCTGCTCTTTGAGCCGGGAAGCCGTTTTTGCCTGTTGAAATACAAGGAAAAGCGATGCTTTTTATGTTAAACGATTTTCCAATATCAAAAGAATTTTTATAACATTGCCTTAAATATAAATCTTCGTCCGCTTCACCGCCCCCCCATGCAGGACCAGCTGCATGGATGACGAAATTAGCAAGTAAGTCATACCCTCTTGTGATACGAGCTTCGCCCACAGGGCAGGGAGCGACATGTTTGCATTCTTCGCTTAACTTCGGGCCTGCTAATGCATGAAGGGTCTGTTCTTCAGTCGTTGCCGGCATGAGTGTAGGGTGAGCCCCATTGACGATGGCATCAACACTGAGACTGGTTATGTCAATTTCTCTAATTTCTATTCTTGATGGCATAATTTTACCCTTTACCAGATGTGTCCTACGCTCCTAGCTGAGAAATATATGATTCGAAGTTGCACTTCTATTAATAGACACCAAGATTTTTAATGGCGTTTCATATGTCTAGATAGCATATACACCTAATACTTGGCTTGTTATCTTAGATCTGCTATATGAAACAATGTAACAATAGCTGGATGCGCGACATGAAACAATCTCTATTTCCTCAGCATGACCATGATCACAGTGACTGCACAACGAATTTGATGAAATTTGCGGATCGTTATTGCGAGCAAAAGGGTTTGAGACTTACAAAGCTGCGCCGCACAGTTTTAGAGCAAGTGGCTGCTAACCACAAAGCTATCGGGGCCTATCAAATTCTTGACAACCTAGCAACAGATGGGCAAAAGCTTGCACCAATTTCAGTCTATAGAAGTTTGGAATTTCTCCAGGAGGCTGGTCTTATTCATCGTTTAGAGAGCACAAATTCTTATTTTGCTTGTCAACGTAATTTTGATGATGAGCTAGCTGAAAACAACGCAGCTCCGTTAGGTAAATGCTCTGAAACTTCACCGCTTGTGTTTTTGATTTGTGAAGAATGTGGTGTCATCGGTGAAGTGGGCGGGGGTTCGATTGACAGTTTGATTACAACTGTGGCGACAACACAGAAATTTAAAGTTGACCGTAGTCAATTGGAGATTAAGGGCGTATGTCATACTTGTCAGGACTCTTCTTAGGGCCTAGCCCTTTTAAAGAATTAGACTTAGTCCAAAATTTATAACAAGAAATGATAAGTAATGAGTGAGATTATTGAAGAGAAAACAATGTCGCCTAAGAAACAATCGCACCCTTCTTCTCAAGCTCCCTTTTTAATTGAGGCCAGCTCAATTGGCTTTCAAAGAGATGGACGCTGGATTTTACGCGGTATTGATTTTTCAATTTCGGCTGGAGAGATTGTTACACTCATTGGACCGAATGGGGGCGGCAAAACAACCTTTGCCCGCATTTGTCTGGGTGTTCTTCAAGCTGATGAAGGTCAATTAAAACGGGCAGCTAATCTTTCTATTGGCTATGTCCCCCAGCGACTTAAGCTTGACCGAACATTACCTCTTACTGTTAAACGTTTTTTGACCGTCCGCCAAAAAGTTTCGAATGAAGACCTCTTAAATATTCTTAACGAGGTTGGATCGGCCCATTTGCTTAATACACAAATGTCATCTCTTTCTGGTGGTGAAATGCAACGGGTTCTGCTTGCTAGAGCCCTAGTGAACAAACCTCATTTATTGGTTCTGGATGAACCAGCGCAGGGGGTGGACTTTGTTGGTGAGGCGGCTCTTTATGATCTTATCTCAAATATCAGAACAAACTTTGGATGTGCTGTCCTGCTTATCTCTCACGACTTGCATATTGTGATGGGTTCAAGTGATCGTGTGCTTTGTTTAAATGGGCATGTTTGCTGCGCTGGAGTGCCTGAACAAATCAGTCACCACCCTGAATATGAACGGTTGTTTGGGCCCGAGCGAGCGCAAACCTATGGTATTTATGCGCACAGTCATGACCATAGCCACAAGCTTTCAGGAGAAATGATTGGGCATGATTGCTCGAAGGATCATAATCATACTCATAATTGTAATCATGACCACTCAGCCAAAGATGAAGTAAGTAACACCACCTCGCATAAACGGGATACAGAATAAAGTAATGGATGATTTTTTAATTCGTGCAGCACTTGGTGGCATTGGCATGGCCCTCATCGCTGCGCCACTTGGATGTTTTGTTGTTTGGCAACGTATGGCTTATTTTGGTGAGACCATTGCCCATTCAGGACTGCTTGGAGTGGCGTTTGGTCTTCTTGCTTCTATAAATCTCACCGTTGGTGTATTCATTGCTGCGGTGATGGTTACTTTTGGCTTGAGAGCCGTTGAGCGTACCACTTATTTAGCAAAAGATACGGCTCTTGGTTTATTAGCTCATGTGGTTTTGGCGGCTGGACTTATTGTGACAAGTCAATTTCAGTCTCTGCAAGTTGATATGATGGGTTTGTTATTTGGGGATATCCTTGCTATTTCAAACCTTGACCTTTACATGGTTGGCGCGGGCATTCTGGCCATTTGGGGGCTTGTTGCCTGGCTCTGGCAAGACCTTTTAGCCCTCAGCATTGACCGTGAACTTGCGCTTGCTGAGGGGGTTCATGTTGGACGTGTTGATTTTTTATTTTCCTTGGCGATTGCAGGAACAATTGCTCTTTCTATGAAATTGGTTGGTTTAATGCTCGTCACAGCAATGCTCATTATACCTGCAGCTGCCGCGATGGGAGTTTCTCGCACACCTGAGCGTATGGTTGTTTATACCGCTTTTATTTCTTGTCTTTCGGTCATTTGTGGTTTGTTAGCCTCGCTTTATATTGATATTCCAACTGGTCCTGCGATTGTTGTTTCCATGGCGTTCTTTTTCTTATTAACCAGTTTGGTTAAACGATAAGGGTTGGGGGCTAGGGTCTAGACCCTTTGGAATTGAATAAAGGTGCGCCGCTATTTTATGTTCAAGCGCAATTAAATCTGATATTAACGGGCTAGCGCGTGTCATATTTTATTGAATTGGAAGTCACGCTCTATCTTTTTGTTTTGGCGTGTCTTTTTTCACAAAACCGGAAACACTTTTGTGCGACACGCTCTAGATTTTAAGTGAAAGGTTTCCTTTGTGACACTCGTATCTCGGCATCAAACAACTTCTGTGACTGTTGGTTCTGTTGACATTGGCGGTGATGCGCCGGTTGTTGTTCAATCCATGACCAATACAGACACCGCTGATATTGAAAAAACCACAGAACAAGTCGCCGCTCTAGCACGCGCTGGATCTGAATTGGTGCGCATTACGGTCGACAGGGAAGAGGCTGCGAAAGCTGTTCCTTATATTCGTGACAATTTGGCGAAGATGAATATTGATGTACCCCTTGTCGGAGATTTCCATTACATCGGTCACACACTTCTCAATAATCACCCTGCAATGGCCGAGGCTCTGGCTAAATACCGAATTAATCCAGGCAATGTTGGTTTCAAGAAAAAACGTGACACGCAATTTTCGCAGATGATTGAGACAGCCCTGAAGTTTGATAAACCTGTCCGCATTGGGGTGAACTGGGGCTCGCTTGACCAGGACTTGCTCACCGGATTGATGGACGAAAACGCCAAACTCGACAAACCAAAAGAAGCGCGCAATGTGATGCATGAAGCCATTGTACAGTCTGCCCTTTTAAGCACTGAGCGAGCTAATGAACTTGGCATGGGGAATGAAAAAATTATCCTCTCTGCCAAGGTAAGTGCGGTGCAAGATCTAATTGCTGTTTATCGTTTGCTTGCTAGCCGCTCTAATAATGCGTTGCATTTAGGATTGACCGAAGCTGGTATGGGCTCGAAGGGGATTGTTGCGTCTACTGCCGGGCTTGCCATTCTTCTGCAAGAAGGATTTGGCGACACGATCCGCATTTCTCTCACACCTGAACCTGGCGGCGATCGGACAAAAGAAGTTCAAGTCGGGCAAGAGATTTTGCAATCTATGGGCTTGCGCGCTTTTATGCCTGTGGTAACTGCATGTCCGGGGTGCGGACGGACAACCAGCACCGTTTTCCAGGAACTGGCGCAAGATATTCAAAATCACATTAATGCCAGCATGCCGAGCTGGAAGACAAAATATCCGGGTGTTGAAACCCTCAACTTTGCAGTGATGGGCTGTATTGTTAATGGGCCTGGCGAATCTAAACATGCTGATGTTGGCATTAGCCTACCCGGCACAGGTGAAACACCTGCAGCCCCTGTTTTCATTGATGGAAAAAAAGCGATGACGTTACGCGGCGAGCGGATAGTAGAAGAGTTTCAGGAAATCGTTCAGGATTACATTGAAAACCGGTTTGGGGATGGAGCGTAACTTTATCTCCCTCTTGGCTAAAGCCGAGTTGCTTTATCGGTTTTATTTTAAATTATTACTTCAATCTTATTTGCAAAATATTCCTCTGGTTAATATAGTGCCACATAGGCCTGCGTGGAAATCTTATTATAATAAAGAATATTGGCCTTTGGGGGGAATTTATGAGTTATTTGACGGGCAGAAAGATTTATATGGTGATCATATGTCTTTCCATTGTTTCAGTTCTATCTGGTTGTGCTAGCAATAAAAAAATTGATACAAGTGGTGCAACTGCAATACAAAATAAGAAGCTTCTTATTACTACTGGTGATAGACCCAAATTTATTATCACAACGCCAAGCAAAGGGTTTTTAGCTAGTCAGGGTTTATTAGGATTTATAGCCGTTCATGCGCTTAGTGAAGATTTGGCGGTTACTTATAATATCAAAGACCCAGCTCTAACAATCAGTCGAAAATTAAAACAACGTCTTTCGGCCCAACATAAAATGCACGTGGTCGAAAAGGGTAAATATGCGCAGTATGAATTAAAAGTTATGAGTACTGCCTTCGGTGCAGCTCATGGAACTCTCAACTTTAGTAAATATTCTGCCAATTATGGAGCCACTGCAGAATTGAGGGATTTGAGGAATAATAGCATTATTGCTAGCGCAAGCTGTGTTGAACATGGTTTGAAAAATGCTGAACAAGCCCCAACATATGATGAGTTATTTGCAAATCAAGCTAAAAGACTTAAAGATGGTCTGAATGCTCGCGCTCAGAGATGCGCAGATAAAATTGTTAATACAATTTTTGGAAAGTAGGGCTAACTACCGTTGATAACCGTTCTGCATAGAATAGTATTGTCGAGCCTGAGGTCTTTGCTCCAAATAAGTTTTGCTGCCGAGTTCCATTTGATTGTCTCATAACCATCTTTAGGCCGAACTTCGCTAGAAGAATGTTTCGAAGCGAAGGTCCAGCTCCCATCATCGAAGTCTCTATCCTTCCAGCCAGTTGGAGCTTTGATGATTTTAGCAGTACAGCTGCCTTCACCCACCTTGGGATTACGCTCTTTAGAACAGGCCGCATCAATAGGTGCGTGATGAATAACTTTACATTTCCAGCTGGTATTGGTGACTTTGATAATGGCGCCGGTTTCTGCATTCGTAAACTGGGCGATCGCTCCACCATCGCCAATTTGCTGACGTTTCGACCCAATATATTCGAGGCCGGTGTCATTTTCGACGAAGTCTCTAAACTCAAAGGCGATGGTCATAGGGAAATCGGCATTGAAGGTGACACGCTCCGCGTTAAAAGAGCGTTCGGTTTTGTAAGCCACGCTATCTTCGATCAATGGTTTTCCGTTAATCGACAGGCTGAACCAGTTATCAACCCAGATTTCAGCAACAACTTTGGTGTCTCCGTCACCTTCGATAATCCGCTCATTCAGAACCCGCTTATCGTTTCTGGGGCGGTCATCGCATCCAGCTAGAAAACCCAGTGAGAAAACCACCAGAATAGAGAATTGAAATAATTTTTTCATCGACAATATTCTCCCTTTTTCACAATTCCATTATCTGTCACCGTCCGTGTTTCGAATTGGTAACAACCTGGTGTGTCTGACGGTTTATACTTGATGTAGTAGGCCTTGCCTTCATATGAGTAATCCATTCGCCGAACGCCAGAAGCTTCCTGCTTAAAAGTCAAGCCCTCAACCCCACGGCGAGGCGGCCGTCCAGGCTCTTTAGCAACGCTACCTTTAGCTGGTTTCAGAGGGGCAATACGCGGTAAATCTCGTACACTGGGAACCTCGCCCATCAGGCATTGAATTATATAAGGTGCACTCTCAGACGTGTGATAGCGGTAACCAAAAAATTTGTCAGCCTGGCCGTTGCAGACATCTAATGTCTTTGGCTTGATCTTTGTTCCATCTGGATTGTTGTTGCCGTAGATAGGGTAGCCATCGAATGCCCAGCCAATGATAGCCGCATCACCTTTGTTCTTCATGGCGTCGATCATACAAGTTGGCTTTGCATGATAATGATAGTCATCACCCCTGCCAGCGTGGCCACCGCATTTATCCAGCTGGTGTGTCAGGATCGTGTCGTGATGCTTTTGATGATGATACAGATCCTTGGTACTCATCTCTCCACCACCAGTATAATCAAAAATAGGAACACCGTTCACAGCCACACCCAGTGATGAATCTCGTGTCTTGGGAGATTTCGTCAATCTTGGCTCTAGGGCTATTGGTGCGGAGTGTTTGACCGCAGGCACTGGCACTTGTTCATTCGTGCCAATAATTCCGGTCATCAATTCGTGATCAGGGTAGCTGTCAGAGTTTAAATGCGCCTGCCATTGATCACAGCTCACAAGGACTTTTTCGGCAAAACCAGCCTCAACCACAGAAGCTTTAATCATGGCGCAGCGCTCTGCCCTTTGCTGAGCTGCCTCTGGTGTTTCTGTGATCAGAGGCCGAGAAGATCCCCGCTCACCGAGCAAAAGGTATAGGCCCATTGCTACAACGGTCGAACTCAATATTCCAGTACAAGTCCAAAAAGCCTTTGAAGCCCTCATGATATTCTCTCCTTGCGTGAGAAATACCGTATGCACCTATCAAAAGCGGTATTTTCAATATCTATCCAAAACTCTAATTCTTCCAATTGATACGGGTTAAATTAGAAATTCCGTCGTTTATTACCGTTTCTGCCCTTAGAAACTTCAAGAACCAGACAATTATTAAAGATGGTTTGAAAGCTCGCGCTCAAAGATACGCAGATAAAATTGTTAATACAATTTTTGGAAACTAGAGTTAACAACTTATAAAATATGCTAAATTTCTTTACTCAACTTATCATCACCTAGCTTTTTACGATGAGGTTTGCGCCAGAATTTTTTGTTGGTGAACTTTTGACGGATTGACTTTTTCACCGTTTCGATTTCTCTTTGTTCTTCTAATGAGAGAATTGAATTATTGTCTTTATTGTACGCATTGATGGTTTGATCAATGATCTGGAGATATTCATTTTTCTCTATGACACCATTATTGTTCAGGTCAAAAGAAAACGGGATTTTTTTGTTATATAAAATATTGTAACGGTTGTACCTGCCGAACCGGTTAGGAAAGCGGCGTATGTTTTTGTTCTTTTCATAAAAGCTTTTGGTTTCTTCAAATGAAACCACATCGTCGCCATTTGTATCCATCACCAAGTCTCTCAGGATCATATCTTCTAGGGCTTGGTCGATTTGCTCTCTGGTTTTTCTTATAAATGTTTGACCTGACCTTAGAGATCTGCTGGCCTGCTTGTGATAGAAAAGTTTCAGTTCTTTTTTCGTAACTTTAAAGTCTCGGTTGAGGTCTTTCATCAACCAATTCTGGATTTTAAATGCAAATCCTCTTTGTTCTTTTTGCATTTCCAGAATTTCAAAATCTTCAACTGTTATGCCATCACCGTCAAAATCAGACTGGTCGAAGTTTTCCAAAAATTTATTACGAATGGAGTTGATGGAAACAATATAATCACTGCCAATGCGCTTGCGGACACGGTGTTTATATTCAGATAACCTGAGCAAGGCCCATTCTTCTGCTGTTAGAGTTTGCTCTTTTGCGTGGGAATTTGTAACCAATGCCGCTTGTAGTATGAATGCTGCAAATATACTGAGAAATAATTTACACATCAAAATGTCTTTGCTTCGTTTCGGCACAGGAATTCCTCTCAACTTTTTTGTAAATAATTTATATTTCTCATTGCATTAGCTTAAGAAATCGACCGTTTAAAGGCATGATTTAATTCTGTCTATCGCAAACAAACTTTGTTGCTTCACGCAGAATTTCAGCTTTTTCACCAAACGGCTCAAGGGAGTAAAGAGCGCCATCTTTTAAGTTTGATAAAAACGTAACCGCTTTTTCATGCCCTAAGACAGAGACTAATGTGGCTTTGCCTGATGCTTGATCTTTACCTGCTGTCTTACCTAAATCATCTGTTGTGCCTTCGATATCCAGTAAATCATCTTTTAACTGAAAGGCCAGACCAAGCTTTTGACCAAAGAGCTTGATGGCTTCTCTTGCGTGATGATCAGCACCACCGATAATCGCACCAGCTTCAGCTGCAAAAGAAATCAACGCACCAGTTTTTTGAGAGTGGATCATAAGAATATCTGCAAAATTTACTTCACTTGATTTCTCGGCTGCCATATCTCTGATTTGACCACCAACCATGCCAGTTTTACCTGCAGCTTTGGCAAGGCCGTTAATCAACTGAGACTTTATGTATGAGTTGGTGGGTGTTGGAGTATTTGAGAGAATTTCAAAGGCAAGAGTTTGTAAGCTATCACCCGCTAAGATGGCGGTGGCTTCGTCTGTATGTTTCCAGAGAGTTGGGCGACCGCGGCGCAATTCATCATTATCCATCGAGGGAAGATCGTCATGGATAAGAGAATAGCAATGAACACATTCAATTGCGATTGCAGCTTCAGTTACCAATTGTTGATCTGCTTTGAATAAAGAAGCTGTTTCATTAACTAAGAAAGGGCGTAAGCGCTTACCGCCATCCAGGCTTGAATAACGCATTGCTTCAAGCAGAATTTCTGGAGTTTCGTCATCTGACGCTAAATGTGCCTTCAGACCGTTTTCAACTTGTTTTACGGCTTTTTCTAGTTTGGTTTCAAAATTATCTGTTGTCATTTTTTACACATTCATCAGTTTTAGCATCACAATTGTCATATATTTTTTGGGCTTTTAGGCTTAAAATATAGAGAATGCCTTAAATTTAAGTTTTAACCTTTTCCATATCATCTTATGGTCAAACAAGTGATTTTATATATTATTTTAGTCTTAAGAATTGCATAGTTTCTAAATTGAGTATTTAAGAAAGGCTGTCAACCAACCTCCCCTTTCGTAACTTTGATCGTAGTATCCATGTTTGCCAAGAGTTATAAAATTTTAAAGGCTCCCTTCTTAAAGGTACCTTTTTCTCCAAAATCCTTTCTTGGCTTGCTTTGGTATTTTTCTTCTCGGATCATAATTGGGGCTGTGGCTGCTTCACTCCTCACCGTTTTTGCTCTTCGTTACTTTAACCCTCCTACGTCTACCGAAATGTTACGCTACAAGTTAAGTGGCGGAGTGGTGCGCCACGAGTGGGTAGATATTGAAAAAATATCACCTCACCTTGTCCGCGCTGTGATTATGTCTGAGGATGGACAATATTGCCGTCATAACGGGATCGATTGGCGCCAAGTTGAAAAAGCCTGGCAGGAAGCACTTGAGGGAGCAAAGAAACCACGCGGCGCAAGTACAATCACCATGCAAACAGCGAAAAATTTATTTTTGTGGGCTGATCGATCTTATATTCGCAAGGCTCTAGAATTGCCCTTGGCCTATATGATGAACACGATGTGGTCTAAACGGCGGCAAATGGAGATCTATCTCAATATTGTAGAATGGGCACCGGGTGTTTATGGCGCTAAAGCTGCAGCGCGTCATCATTTTAAACGCAAGCCTCATCAAATTACATCTCTTCAAGCCGCACGTTTAGCAGCCGCATTACCCAACCCTATTGTTCGTCGTGCCGGACGCCCGGGGCCATATACGCGAAAGATTGCTGCAATTATTAAAAAGAGAATGGTTAACTCTAGCCCATGGGTTAAATGCGTTCTCCGTTAAGTATCTGATTTTCTAGGATTTTTACGATTTTAATTGATATTATTGCATTAAATGCTAGCCAAAAAGCCAAAAGGCATGTATATCAACCAGCTTAACCCTTGGTCTTTTGACTTTTGGGATGATTTTCGCATGATATTTTTACAGCTTTCGTCTGGTTATTAATTATTCTCAGACGGCGACTTCTTTGGTTTTAAGACTATTTGATTTTATCAAAGCTTGAGCGCTAAATTGCTGTTTTAATTAAATATTTGAGGTATAGGCTGTTATGGCAGTTCCAAAAAGTAAGATCTCGCGCCAAAAGCGCGGCCACCGTCGTTCAGCTGATGCGCTGAAGAACCCAACTTACATTGAAGATAAAGATTCTGGTGAATTACGCCGTCCACACCACATTGACCTGAAAACAGGCATGTATCGTGGCCGTCAAATTCTTGAAGCTAAAGAAGAGTTTTAAGAACTAGTTCTTAAAATTTTTGAAGTTACAAAACGCTGCTCAAAATTGCTTTTAATAAGCGACTGGGCGGCGTTTTTGTGTTTGAAGTCTTGTTTTCTTCTCACGGCTGTTCCACTGCTATCGCAGTGGGCCTCCGAGGGGCGGTGCTAGGCACCGGGCAGCGCGGCTGCCATGTCACCTAGCCGAAGTGACTAGGCTCCTTCTTCGTGTGGATCGCTTTTTTTTCTTCTCACGGCTAGTCCACTGCTATCGCAGTGGGCCTCCGAGGGGCGGTGCTAAGCACCGGGCAGCTTGCGCTGCCATGTCACCTAGCCGAAGTGACTAGGCTCCTTCTTCGTGTGGATCGCTTTGTTTCTCTCACGGCTATGAGTTTTAAGTTGAGCTTCGGGTTGCCCTCCAGAAACCGCCGCGAGCAACCGCTTGGCTCCACTCGGGCTGATCTTTACCTTTTCTTTCTTCAGGTTTATGGTTAAGATCTTGTTTTAATTTTATGATATCTCTTGGATATCTACTGCACCACATAATAATTGGAGCCATTTATGCTGCTAAACCTACCATGGACGATTGTTTCGCTCATTTTATATAATATCATTGCATTTACTGGCGGAGCTGATGAAGCTGGAGACCATGCTGCGACTTTTAGCACGAAGCTTTTCTCTCTTGGCCTTATTTCTGGTGGCACTTGGACTTTCACGATAGGTGACCTTGTTTTATTAGTGGCCTTCTTAGCCTTGTTTGTTGAAATTATTAAATCTGCTCGCACATCAGACATTACACTTGTTGATCATTCGCTTTCAGTTATCGTATTCATAATTTGTCTTATTGAATTCATCATGGTGCCGTTTGCTGCAACGTCTTTGTTTTTCTTTATTATGATTACAGCGCTTATTGATGTGATCGCAGGATTTTCCGTTACTCTTACAGCCGCACGCAGAGATATGGGTATTGGTGGTTAGAGTGTTCCGCTTTAATGTGGAGGCTGGTTTTTAGTTAACGCAGTTGCTTGATTGCAAGCTGAAGTGGATACAAGAGAACTCTTTGTTTATTTATTGCTAAATGGTCATATTAATTTCTTTTATTTAGCTTTATATGTGTTTGTAGAATTTATTTGAGAAATTCGCACTTGATGCGATCGGTTATTTTTTGAGGAGTGGCCCTTATGATTTTGAGTTTACCTTGGTTATTAGTTTCGGTGATTGTTTATAATATCATCGTATTTATTTTTGGCCCTGATAAAGCTGATGCATCTGGTGTATTTGATCCTTCAGTTGTCTTTAATGAAGTCTTATTTCAAGTTCCGATGCTATCTGGCGCGACTTGGAGTTTTACTCTTGGCAACTTGCTGGTAATTTTATCACTTGGTCTATTATTTCTAGAAATCTTGAAAGCGACACGCACAGGTGGAAACAGCCTGGTTGATCATGGCCTTTCAACTTTGGTTTTCGTGATTTGTTTGATTGAGTTCTTGGTTGTTAAAGAAGCTGCGACATCTGTCTTCTTTATCATTATGATTATTTGCTTAATCGATGTGATCGCTGGTTTCTCTGTAACCATTCGAGCAGCACGCAGAGATCTTAATGTTGGTGCCGGTTTACCGACACATTAATAGACAGCAGATACATTATCATTCTTTTTCAAAGGGCACCTTTTTAGGTGCCCTTTTTTATGGCTCACTCTCACTTATAATTCACACTCACAGCGCCTAACCTCTTAGTGCCTGACCTTTTTAAGTTTCAGGCAGTTCAGATCGCATCAGACCTCTTTTAGCATTGAACGAGCGGGAAAACGCCAGTTAACATGAGTTTCCGAGGTTTTTTGATATGCTTTTGCTGTCGCTATTGAACTAATTTTCGGAGCGTTAAACAGTTTTTTTTCTAAGTTAACGTCAAAATTGTGTACATCGTTTTTTACACCAAACGTTATATTTTTCCGAGCCTTAACAGATCCGCGGCGGTCCCCTTTTCGCCTGTCAGTATTTTGGGATGGACTACTTTCACGCTTTTTTACTGGATTTTCTCTTGTTTGAGAGTACTCTAAATCTACCGATTGGTTAGTTATAGTACTGTTTACTTGTTTTTTTGCGGTAATTTTCAAGTGTCGCGTTCCATTTTGGGACAATTTTTGAACTCTATTTTGATATTTTGGGGTAGTTTAAGAACAAAAATCGTCCTGTTTTCAGTTATATCAATGACAAAGCAACTTCTGCGCCAGAAGCTTCTGAAAATTAACCAAGAAACAACACTAATATGAGATTGTTACTGAAACACGGGTTTCTCACAATATGAGAGAACTGGTCATACGTTCAGGGTTAGGGCAAGTTAGTGTCGGATATAGAGAATCAAAATCAGGCTGTTTTTAAAAAATCAGACGTTAGTGATGGGCAAAGCTCTCAAGATATAAGCGTTGATAATTCGGCAACCCTTGAAGAAATTAGTCGAATTCTTGGGGATGATACTCCACCAGCACTCAACGGTGTGAGCCTTACAGCAGAGCAGCTTGGCTCGCTTGATACCATGCTTGAAAATGAGAATGAATGTATAGAAACCGTTCGTTTAAAATATTTAAGTGAACATGACGAACTTACCGGCCAGAAGAACAGAATTAAATTACATGAAGCTCTAGAAGAGCAAATTGTCTGGTCACGCAAAAACAACCTCTTTGGTTCCTTTGTTATTGCGGCCATCGATAACCTTTCTATCATTAATGATACCTTTGGCTACCAGCTTGGTGATGAAGTTATTGCCGCTGTTGCGTATCAGCTTGCAAAGGCTTTGCGTAAGCATGATGTTATTGGTCGCTACTCCGCGAATAAATTTGGCTTAATTTTACCGCGTTGCGGCCCAGATGCCTTGCATAGCACTTCTGTTCGCCTATTAAACAGCATCGCTGATGAACCCATTCGTACATCCAAAGGCATTATACCTGTCACCATTTCAATTGGTGGTGTGGTGATGCCGCAATATGCGAATAGTGCCCAAGAAGCTGTTTCACGTTCGTTAGAAGCACTAGATAATACAAAACGCAAGTCAACCAATAGCTATGTTGTCTATGAACATTCTTCGGAACGTGAAGCTCATCGCCAACGGAACTTACAAATTGCTGATGAAATTATTTCGGCTCTAAATGACAAGCGCATGCATCTCTCGTTACAACCGATTGTTGATGCCACCACGCGCGAAGCTAAGCATCATGAATGTCTTTTGGTAATGGAATGTAATGATGGGGAAATGATACCAGCCGGTGAATTTTTACCAATTGCTGAAAAACTTGGCCTCTGCCGTCTGATTGATTATCGCACACTTGAGCTTGCTATCGAACTTCTTAGAGAAGATGAAGCTCTTCACCTTGCCTTGAATGTTTCGAGTTTGACGACAAATGATCCAAACTGGTTGATTGTCATGCGCGCCAAAGCTGGGCGTGATAGGTCTATTATTAAGCGGTTGATGGTTGAGATTACCGAAACTGTTTCGATTAATGACCTTGAAGAAACAGCTAGCTTTGTTGCAAGCCTTAGAGATCTTGGCTGCTCTGTTGCTATTGATGATTTTGGGGCTGGATATTCTTCTTATAAAAACTTACGTGTTCTTGATGTTGATGTCGTGAAAATCGATGGAGATTTCATCAAAGATATTTTGGAATGTAAAGAAGACCAAATTTTTGTTGGCTCATTGATTGCTCTTGCAAAATCATTTGATATGAAAACAGTTGCTGAATGGGTCGATAATGAAGATACGGCCTGCTACCTCAGAGATATAGGCATTGATTATTTACAAGGCTTTGCCATGGGACGACCGAAGGTTGTTCAGTTGAAGCCTAAGCAACAGAATGAAAATCATCAAGCTGTTGCTGCGCAGGGCCAATAGTTTTTATATAGTAGCTTTCCTGAAAGAGGCGCTCTTGGCGTGGCTTAGCTTGCATTAGCTTCAATCTTTGGCGACCGTTTCACTTTAGTTTTTTAAAAACAAAAATCTAAAATTAATTTCTAAATTTCAATAAAAATTGATATACTCTTCACATGCTTTTTAAAGTTATTTTTGTTATGCTTTTAATATGCAAAACAAAAAATACATAAGTTTATTCATTATTTTACAAATGCTTATTGGATTTGGCTTAACAACAGCTGTTTCGTTAAATATATTGCTAGGCCCCCTTGCAGTTTTAATCTACAGCATGACTTCATTTTCAATACTTTCTGTGTTTGGTCTGTTACTTTGGTATCGTAGCTCCCAGACAGCAGACAATCAAACTCAAGAACTTAGCTCTATAAATGCTCTTGGGTTTGGAATAATTTTTGCTTTGATAATGGCTGAAATCGTTGCTGTAATCCTTGTGACTAAATTTTAATATTTCTCCTAACAAACTCATATTTTCTGCTAAATTTCTCCTTGTGAACTCAATTTAGCTTTAATATGTCCACATGTACCCGCCAAACACCTTGATTGCTTAAGAATATTTTCTCGATCACAATGTTCTAAAAGCATATGGACAATTCACACTTTAAGCATTAGATAATCGTTTATATTATTTTAAGCGGTTTATCGCTTCCTCTTTCATGAATGAGACTTAAGTTATGGGCTATAATGTTGCCATCGTTGGTGCCACAGGAAATGTGGGCCAGGAAATGCTTACTATTTTAGAAGAACGTCAATTTCCAATCGACAAGGTTTTTGCAATTGCTTCACGGCGCTCTCTTGGGCGTGAAGTTAGCTTTGGTGACCAGACGTTGAAATGTGAAGACCTTGAGCAATTTGATTTTTCACAATGTGACTTTGCTTTGCTATCTGCTGGCGGCACGATTTCTAAAGAATGGGCGCCCAAGATCGCTGCAACGGGATGTGTTGTTATCGATAACTCTTCAGCTTGGCGCTACGATATTGATGTGCCACTTGTTGTGCCTGAAGTTAATGCAGAAGACCTTGATGGTTTTGCTAAGAAAAACATTGTTGCCAACCCTAATTGTTCAACAGCACAATTGGTTGTGGCGTTAAAGCCTCTACATGATGCTGCTAAAATTAAACGAGTTGTTGTTTCGACTTATCAGTCTGTTTCTGGTGGCGGTAAAGAAGCAATGGATGAACTTTGGATTCAGACCAAAGGAATTTTTGTCAATGACGAACCAACTCCGACAAAATTCACAAAGCAAATTGCCTTTAATGTTATCCCTCATATTGATGTGTTTATGGAAGACGGATACACCAAAGAAGAATGGAAACTGATGGTTGAGACCAAGAAAATTCTCGACCCCAAAATTAAGCTCACTGCAACTGCTGTTCGTGTGCCTGTTTTTGTTGGCCACTCGGAAGCAGTTAATATTGAATTTGAAAATTCTATCACAGCTGAAGAAGCACGCTCAATTTTACGAGAAGCTCCAGGAATCATGGTCATCGATAAACAAGAAGATGGTGGCTACATTTCACCTGTTGAATGTGTTGGGGACTTTGCGACTTTTGTCTCTCGTATTCGAGAAGATGCCACTGTTGAAAATGGTCTTTCACTTTGGGTTGTTTCTGATAACCTTCGTAAAGGTGCGGCTCTAAATACAGTGCAAATCGCTGAGTCTATGATTAACCGTAAGCTTGTTTCTAAAGCGGCTTAATTTCTCTCACGGCTATTTCAAGTGCTATCGCACTTGAGCCTACGAGGTGCGGCGCTCGCGCCGGGCTACGCTCACGCTTTGCCATGTCCCTCAGCCCGAAAAGGGCTGAGCTCCTTCTTCGGAATGCAAATTCTTTATTCGTATCTTTTTATTTTCTCTTACGTGCTGTTCTGCCGCTTAAAACGGCAGGCACTCCGAGGGGCGGCGCTAAGCGCCGGGCGCTTCTCGGCGCCATGTCCGTGCTCTGAAGAAGAGCACTCCCTTCTTCGTATAGACGGGTTTGTTTGTTTTCTCTCACAGTTATTCGATCAGGTAAAGCTCATGCTCCTACACGAGGTGCGGGACTTTGCTTGCGATCAGCTTATCTGTACTCGCATTTTCTTGGCGCTTTAGGTTTTCCAGTGCTAAAACCCGCTACTCCCAGATTTTTACATAAAAAAACGGGCCCTTTGGGGGAAAGGACCCGTTTAGTTTTTTTATGATGTTCTTATTATTAGAATAGACTTTATTTTGGCTCTTCTAAATGTGTTTAGAAGAGCCTTTTTTTGTTTGTTCTTCTAAAATTAATTAGAAGAGACGTAGAACGTTTTGGTCAGCTTGTGACGCTAGAGAAAGCGAAGTTGATGACAATTGCTGGCGAGTTTGTAGAGCCAGTAGGTTTGCACCTTCTTCGTTTGTATCTGCTAGTGTTAGGTTAGCTGCACCAGTTTCAAGCACATTGATCAGGTTCTTTGTGAAGTCTTGACGTGTTTCCACAACAGACAAGTTAGAACCAAATTTTGATGATTGAGAGCGAAGTGTGTTTGTAGCTGCTGTCAGATCTGAAAGAGCTGCATTAATATCGCTATCTTTTTGGAATGTGTCTGTTGACACATCAATTCCAAGGCCTGCACTGTCAAAGTTCACACCAGTCACTGTCAATGAAGAAGAACTATCTTCGTTGAATGTTACTGAAAGGCTATCACCAGCAAGCAAGTTGTTGCCATTAAAGCTGGCGTCAGCTGCTAGTTGGTTGATTTGAGTGCGAAGCTCATCAAATTGTGCTGCAAATGCCGCACGATCTGTGTTTGCTGCTGCTTCAGTTGTTCCAGCTGAGATGCCAAGATCATCTAAAGGAGTACCTGTACCTTCAGTTACTGTTAGGTCTTCACCATTTGTAGCTTCGATACTGATTGTGCCATCATCACCAACTGATGCTGTCACGTTATCAATTTCATTTAATGCTGCTACAACTTCATCAGCCGTATCAACTTCGCCAGTTCCATTACCAAATGTCACTGTTGTTGCTGTGCCGTCGCCAACTTGTACAGAAAAACTATCTCCGTAAGCTGTACCAGCTGTATTGGTTGTTTCTGTAAGAGTTGTAGAAAGACCAAGTGCTGCTGCAGGTGTGTTTGTACCTTCAGTAATTTGAATTGATTCACCGCCAGCTGTTAATGATAGATTACCATCATCATCCAGGCTTGCTGATAAACCAGTTACTGCATTTAGATCTCCCAGTAAGTCAGTTACCCCATCACCATCTGCGATAGTGATAGTAACTGCTGATGCACCGCCAACAGAAACTGTGAAGCTATCGCCATCTGCGATACCAGCAACGTTTGCACCGATATCTGTTTCACCTGTTAGGTCAACATTACCTGTGATTGTTGCATCAGTGAAATCATCAACAGTACCTGCTGTTGTATCTACTGTGCCTGTTGCTGTTGCTGAGTTACCAGCTGAGTTTAATGCTTGACGAGCCGTAGCTTCAGCACTTTCAACCAATTTTGTAATCGCTTGAATGCCTTCGTCAGCAGCTTTCAGTGTTTGAACTGAGTTGCCAACAAAGTCTTGCAGACGAGACAAGTCATTAGAGCGGCTATTCAATGAAGACGCTGTAAAGAATGCTGTTGGATCATCCAACGCACTGTTTACTTTAAGACCCGTTGCTAGTTTCTCTTGAGTTTTTGCTAGTGCGTCCGCTGTTGATTGAAGTGACAACAGATTTGTGCGAACCGCACTTGATAGTGTAGTAGTTCCAGCCATTTTACGCATACCTTTTCTAGGTTGTTATTACTCGTCTCCCTGTGAGACGGACGCACATGTTTCGAGTGCGACACAACCGGTTATATGAAAAGGAAGGAAAAAAATTATTAACAGAACTGACTGACTAAAGTTACAGTTAATTAAGAGTTACCGAGTTTTTCAAAACAAACCAAAATTTAAAATAATCAATAAAAAACAGGCCTCTAAATGTTAATTGGCCCGTTTTTATTGATTATTTCGTCGATGAATAATTCTGATGACATTAATTTGCAGTGAGGATTACCTTAAGAAGTTAAAGGTTCGTATCAATGTTAATGGCAGCACTTCGCCGCACGCCTGCGTTTCCTACATGACCACCCGCATTATAAACTTCTGGTCCATTTTGCTTCTTGGCTGCTTTATTTGCGACTGTTTGCAAGATACGTTCTGATACAGCTTGCATGGCTGTGAGGGCAGCGTGGTTGGCTTCTATTGAGCGTTGAAACTCTTTCTTTTGATTTTGTAAGTTTTGCAACTCATCCGGTGCTAACTTTTTCATTTTATCAACATTGTTTTGAAAACGTGCCATATGGTGAGAAAGGGTAGCTGTGAGAGCGCCTTTTCTTACATGAAACGGCGTGATCTCTTGCGTCTTGGCTTTACGTAGTAAATCTGTTTCCTGATCTAGCAAAGAAATTAGCTCATGTGTCGTATTATAGAGTTGCTCACATAAACTCTGCGCATCATCTTTTGACATAGTTTCTACATCTGGTGCTATTTGTGCATTATTCATTTTACTTTTGTCCTTCTTGTGCACTCAATATTTCTTTGTAAACTTGATCTGCGATACCAATACCGCCAGCCGCAGAAATCGACTTTGCGTATTCACCGACCACCATGGATCGATAAACTTTTTCTGCATGACCACCGCCAAATGGAGCCTCGGCTTCAATACCTGTCCACATTTGCTCCAACATGGTGGTTAAAAAACTTGCTTCAAATTCTTTGGCAGCTTTGAAAACAGCCGGATTTTTGTTTTTATTTGCTGGTGTACTTTCATCTAGCTTGAAAACTTCAGCTTTTGCCCGCACTGAGTTAGCTAATGATTTGATTGTCTGCTTCGGAGCTGAATAAGCTTGAAAAGCTGAAATTCCTAGTTGGTCGGCCATTACAGCACCTCGATTTCTGCTTGTAGGGCTCCGGCTGATTTAATCGCCTGTAATATAGCAATCATATCTCTTGGGCCAATCCCCAGCGCATTCAGCCCGTCGACTAGATCTCGTAAGGTCACACCAGACTGGAGAATGGCTAGTTTCTTTTCTTTATCGTCTGTGACACCAACAGCAGTTCTTGGCACCACAACCGTTTCAGCGCTTTCTGGTGCTAACGCACCTGGCTGACTAACAACCGGAGTTTCGGCGATGGTTACCGTTAAATTCCCTTGTGCGATGGCAACGGTAGATATTTTCACATCTTTGCCCATAACAATGATGCCGGTGTTTTCATCGATGATAACTTTGGCTTGCTGGTCTGGTTTAATTCGTAACTGTTCGATATCTGTCAGGAGACCAATGATATCTCCTCTGTAAGAATAGGGTACATCTAACCTAACTGTTGCGGGGTCAATCGCATGAGCAGTTTTTTCACTTGTATAGATATTGATGGCAGCAGCGATGCGTTTGGCGGTGGTTAAATCTGGGTTTCTAAGGGCTAATCTCATTGTGCGGCGATCTTTAAGAGCGTACTTCACTTCTCTTTCAATAATCGCTCCGTTTGAGATTCGACCAACGGTTGGCACGCCTCTCGTCACACTTGCGGCATCTCCTTCTGCTTTAAAACCAGCTACGGCGACCGGTCCTTGACCAACAGCATATGTATTCCCGTCAGCGGCTAAAAGAGGTGTGACAAGCAGTGTTCCGCCTTGCAAACTTTTTGAATCGCCAATGGCAGACACAGTTATGTCCATCCGTGTACCTTGAGTTGAAAAGGGAGGAAGGTTACCAGTGACCATGACAGCGGCCACATTAGCGGTGCGCAGATCTGATTCACGCGTGTTCACCCCTAAACGCTCAAGTAAGGCTTGGAGTGATTGTTTAGTAAAAGGAGAGTTATTTAAACTATCGCCCGTACCATTCAGGCCTACAACAAGGCCATAACCAACTAATTGGTTTTCCCGGATACCTTCAAAGTCGACTAAATCTTTTATTCTAGATGATGCAAAGGCTGGCTCAATTGAAACGGACAAGAGCTGCGCACTTACTAAGAGTGATACGAGTAATTTTCGTCTTATATTTTTAAAAGCCTGAGCACAAACACATGTGCTCTGAAGGCTTTTTAAAACTGACTTTAATTTATCTCTGTTCATCATCGATTAGAAACTTTTCTCTTTTTAAGTGCACCTTCAGGTTTCCCACCAGAAACCGGCTCTTTTTGATGCTCCTTCAGTTGCCTACATGGCAACCGTCGCTGTTACTTACAGAATCCGGAACATATTAAATACAGATGACCGTTTTTCTCAGGTGCCTTCAGGTTGCCCGCTAAGCATCCGCTTTAAATTCCTCCCTTAATTAGCGAGAACCGTGCCAGAATTGAGATAAATTGCTAACTTATTGTTTTTGCTTTGCTTTTTTAATTTCCTTTAGATTTTTTCCTCCATTTTTAGTCAACGTTTTTCAAAAAGGGTAATTTTTGCCGATCTATTTTTTCTTTTTTTGGGTTCTATGGGCAAAAATGACCTAGTTGTTAAGGATTTGAAGTTACAACAGACCTTGAGCTTACTTTTTTGTGCTTCAGGTTGCCCACAAGCAACCGGGGCAGCAACCGCTTTGTTGTGGCTTCGATTGCCCACAAGCAACCGCCATGAAGTTCATGTGGGTTCTTTGCAGCTTTCAATGCGGATAGATCCAGTTTTGTGATAGAGTAAACTCTTAGATTCATGATGGGGTGACTTTACATGCGGATTGAAAAACCAAAAGATTTAGCCAGAACGAAAAAGAAATCATCTGCTTCGCAAGTGAATTCTTCTGGTGAAAAATTTTCTATCAGTGGGCCAGGGCCTGCCGCTACACTCACTGGTGCGCAAGCCACTTCTAATATTAACAATATCGGCGCACTTCTCAGCGCTCAAGAGGTTGATAGCTCAAAAACACAAGCAAAAACCGCCGTTAAACGAGGCACAGATATGCTGGATATGCTTGATCAACTGAAGGTAGGCCTTTTAAACGGCCACGTTTCTCCTACCACTCTCAATCGCTTAAAAACATTAGCTACTAATCCGCAAAACCTTGATAGCCACCAAGATTTAAAGAAAGTGCTGAATTCTATTGAATTGAGGGCTGAAGTGGAGTTGGCCAAGCTAGCCCAGCAAAAGTCTCAATAATTTAATATCACTGTCACTAGGCTCTGTTAGCTAACTAGGAAAACGTGATATTTACCCTATTTTACTCATTTGATTAATCAGAAAAGTTAGTTTCACTTGACTTCCACACCGATCACTTTAAATACCATTCACACTCATTAATAAATTCGACGTAAGTTCGGCGCGTGAGTTAAGGAGAGGGAAGACATGGCAAAAAAGACAAATTCAAAAGTTTCGAAGACTGAAGATGGCCGTATCATTCTACCTGAAGGCTATAGTCCTTCTAAAGATGAGCCATTTATGAATGAACTGCAGCTTGAGTATTTTCGCCAGAAATTACTTGGCTGGAAAGCTGAAATTTTAGAAGCCACTAAAGAGACAATTCAGCATTTACAAGATGACAGTGAAAAACACCCTGATATCACGGACAGAGCCACCTCTGAGACAGATCGTTCTTTAGAACTTCGCACCAGAGACAGGCAACGCAAGCTAATTTCTAAAATTGACGAAGCGGTAGTTCGCATTGACCAAGGTGAATATGGCTATTGTGAAGAAAGCGGCGAGCCTATTGGCGTTGCCCGCTTGAACGCCCGCCCTATTGCAACATTGACTCTTGAAGCTCAAGAACGTCATGAACAGCGTGAGCGGGTGTTTAAGGACTCTTAGTTCTCTCACGGTTATTTCAAGCGCTTTTTCTGGCACTTCAGATGCCCACCAGCAACCGTGCTGAAGCGCTTGAGCCTCCGAGGGGCTGCATTTTTAGTGGTACTTCAGTTGCCCAACAGCAACCGCACTGCACCGGACTGTGCTAGCGCTTCGTCATGTCCGTGCTCTGAAGTAGTGCACTCCCTTCTTCGTATTTTGTGATATTAATTTTTTAGTAGGGCTTCAAGTTCCTTACAAGCAACGGTGCAGGCGCTTTAGCCTCCGAGGGATGGCACTTTTCTTGCTCTCAGCTTTTCCGTACTCGCTCTGCTCCGTTCGGACTGATCTTATCTGCCGGGCTGAGCTTCTTCTTCGTTTTGGGATGTTGATTGTTTTTATTCCTATGCGTGATCAAGTTGCTTTAAATGTCACCTTTTGATTTTTTAGCGATCAGAACCAAATCTCAAACTTAGAATTAGTAATATTCTGCAAAGTGCCATAAGTAGTCATAATTAGTATCTATAATTGGGAAATACTTCGCTGACACACGTGCTTGTGTCTCGAAATTTTCCTGCCTCTACTTAGGAGTCCTCTTTGAGGTGTTATTTCTCAATCTAACTATAATTTTAACTGTAATGATCACGGCACTCCTGCTTTGGTCACCAAGAGTTCATGGGTCTATTACCTGGCAAGCAATGACAACGCCGCTTGCTTCAATCATTGGGAGTGGATTTCTTGTCCTTGGACCCATACTGAATTCCGAGTATGGCAAGTATGCACCTTTGGTAATGGCTGTATTGTGTATTGGCGCCTACCTCTATGGCGCAGCCATTCGCTATAACATGGCTGCAGTTGAGAACGGTAACATTCACGCACATAGATTTATTGCCAAGTTGGAAATTGCATCATCATGGTCACTTGGATTTGCTTACATAGTTTCTGTTGCCTACTACCTAAATCTATTCGGAGCGTTTGGCGTCAGCCTCACTCCTGTTAGCGAACCATATTTAGGTAAGCTTCTCACCTCAGCCATTTTCATTGTTATTTTATTTGTCGGTTGGACACGCGGTTTCAAATCATTGGAACAAATGGAATATGTTTCAGTCACGGCAAAGTTAGCGATCATTGCCGGACTATTGGTTGGCTTAGCAGTTTATTTTTATGGTAGGGCAGCAAATGGCGGGTTGATATTCAATGCACCAGATCGAACTGGCTGGTCTGCAATAACATTGGCTTTTGGTCTTGTTGTTACCGTTCAAGGGTTTGAGACATCTCGCTACCTCGGGGCTGACTATGATCTAAAAACCCGTATCCGTTCCATGCAGTGGTCCCAGTGGGTCTCAACCGCGATCTATATGAGCTATATTCTATTGATGGCATATGTGTTTGAAAAAAGTGAACTTAAACTTACGGAAACGGCGATCGTGGACATGATGGCAGTCGTTGCACCTATCTTGCCGATAATACTGGTCGCTGCAGCGCTAGCCGCACAATTCAGTGCTGCAGTTGCTGACACAAGTGGCTCAGGTGGATTGATATCGGAATTGTCAGCCAATCGCTTAACACCTCGGATGGCTTACTTGCTTTTAACTCTGACTGGTTTGTTTTTGACATGGTCAGCCAACGTGTTTGAAATAATCAGCTATGCATCGCGCGCATTTGCAATCTACTACTCTCTTCAGGCCTCAATTGCAGCTATAACATCTTGGAGACAAAGACGGTACTGGACTAGTCTTGGCTTTGCAACGCTCACACTACTTGGTGTATCAATTGTTATTTTTGGGCAATCTATAGAGACTTGACATATCCTTGAATAAACTCAACCGCAAGTTTGAGTTAAGCGCAACTAGTGCTACTCCCCGATCTTGTTTATCCCGTCACGTGCTAACTCGTCGGCGCGTTCGTTTTCTGGGTGGCCGGCGTGGCCTTTTACCCAGCGCCAGGTGACGTTGTGCTTCTCTTCGGCTTCTACCAAAGCTTGCCAGAGGTCAGCGTTTTTAACAGGTTTTTTAGCCGCCGTTTTCCAGCCATTTTTTTTCCAATTATGGATCCAGGTTGTGATGCCGCCTTTTACATAATTTGAGTCAGTATAAAGCACCACATCAGATGGTGATGCTTTCAAAGCGTTTAGAGCTTCAATAGCAGCCATCAATTCCATGCGGTTATTTGTTGTCTCGGCTTCGCCGCCATTTATTTCTTTGCGGTGATCTTCCTTGATTAGAACAGCGCCCCAACCGCCCGGCCCCGGATTACCCGAACAGGCTCCATCTGTGTATATGACGATTGCGTTGTCTTCTTCATTTGGCATTTTTAATTTTCTTTCAATCATTCTTATGCCTCACAAGGTTTTTTATACTTGTGAGGTTTGAAGTCTGGGCTTTGAAGTCTGGGCTTTGATGGGTTTGTATTTTATCTTTTATTTGCTTAAAGGGTGGCCTGGCATTAACTCATAAGGATGCACCCAGCCATCCAGTGTTTTTATTCTATCTAACCATGAGGCAATAGCAGGATAATCCTCCCAAGAAATACCAAATTCTTCTGGCCAGAAGAGATATCCACACATTGAGATATCCGCGATGGTTGGTTCATCACCAATGACGAAGGCAGAACTTTCTAGATGGTTATTTAAAAGTTTCAAACATGGTTTAATGCGTGCCCTTAAAAACTTAGTCACTTCAGTTTCACCTGTTTTGGCAAATTGCAGTAAATAACGCAGCGTCGCAATATTGTTTGTCAGTTTATGATTATCCCACAAGAGCCATCTGAGTATTTCTAATTCATCATCTTCAGTTTTTGCGCCGAACTTATTATATTTCGTGGAGAGATATTTCAGGATGACGCCTGATTGAGAGATCGTTTTCTCTCCGTCAATTAACACAGGCACTTCACCCATTGTATTTAACTCAAGGTACTCATCCGTTCGGCTGCCTCCATTGAAAAAATCAACGAATTTTGGCTCCCATTCTACCCCACAAAGATTGAGCATTAACGCGGCTTTGTATGCGTTTCCTGATTGGGCAAAACATGTGAGTTGAATTTTTGTCATGATATTTCCTGCATAGTTCAATTTCAGAAGACAATTTAGTTCAACTTAATTGGATTTAAAACCATATGAACCTGGATTAGTGATGGACTGATGGAACTTTAATTTACGGACATATTCCATTGGATCTTTTTTAGCCACTAACGCGCCTTCATTTGTCACTAACCAGTCATTTGTGCGAGTGAGCAAAAACCGAAGCGCGGCTGCTCTTGCGATGATTGGCAAGGCCTCTAATTCTTCAGGTTGGATCGGCCTTGTTTTGCTGTAAGCGTTGAGAAGCCGGCTTGCTTTCGTGACGTTATAACTGACATCTTTTTCAAAACACCAGGCATTGAGAGTAATCGCAATATCAAGAATTAAAAAATCTGTACACGCGAAGTAAAAATCTATTAGGCCTGAGACTTGATCATTTAGAAAGAAAACATTGTCAGGAAACAAATCGGCATGAATGATGCCTTTTGGTAAATCTGACGGCCAATTGTCAGCTAAAAACTTTAGCTCATTTTCAATCAGTGTAACTAGATTGGGATCTATCGAATGTACATCTCCTTCAATGGCTTCGTAAAATTCTTGCATTCCCTCTATTGTAAAGCTGTTTGCTCGTGTGTTTTTATAACTCAGGCCGCTTTGATGAAACTCAGCCATGGATTTTCCGAGTTCGCCGCAATGATGCGCTGTTGGCCAGCGCACTGACATGCCGTCTAGAAACGTAAACAAAGCGGCCGGGCGCCCAGCGCACATCAATAAGCTATTGCCATCCTGATCATGTATAGGTGTTGGGCAAATGATGCCGCTGTTTGAGAGGTGCTCGATTAGATCAAGGAAAAAGGGGAGGTCATTTTTATTCACTCGCTTTTCATACAGAGTGAGGATGTATCTGCCTTTTTCTGTTTCTAATAAAAAGTTTGTGTTCTCGACCCCTTCAGCAATTCCTTTAAATGATTTTGGCGCGCCTAAATCATAAGTGCTTAAAAAGTCATTTAACTGCTGATCGGAAACATTTGTATATACTGCCATTCACTATCTTCCAGTAGCTATCTTTGCCTTTGTTATTGTTCTTTTATGCGTCTTCACGCAATTGGCGAGGAAGTTTAAAAGCTACATTTTCTGTTGCTGTGGTTATGGTTGAAACTGTTGTTTCATAGCGCTCTTGAAAAGAGGTGATGATTTCATCAACCAAAACTTCTGGAGCAGATGCCCCTGCTGTTATACCGATTTTAGAGTATCCAGTAATTTTCTCCCACGGTATCTCAGCTGCATTTTGCACTAGCACTGCAAGTTTTGCACCGGCACGTTCTCCCACTTCAACCAAACGCATTGAATTAGAACTATTTGGTGCGCCAACAACCAAAAGGCAATCGCATTGTTCTGCTATTTTTTTCACGGCTTCCTGGCGGTTTGTTGTTGCGTAACAAATGTCTTCTTTTTTAGGACATTGAATTTCAGGAAACCGCCGCCGTAAAACATCGACGATTTCATGAGTGTCATCGACCGACAAAGTTGTTTGCGTGATATAACTTAATTTTCCCGTATTTGACGGCGTGAAATTTTCTGCGTCATTCACGGTTTCAACCAACGTGACTGCGCCTGTTGGGAGTTGCCCCATGGTACCGATAACTTCAGGGTGACCCGCATGGCCGATGAGAATAATTTGAGCTTTTTGCTCAAATAATCTTTCAGCTTCAATATGAACTTTTGAAACAAGAGGGCAGGTGGCATCTAGAAAGAAAAAATTCCGTCTTTCAGCTTCTTCAGGGACAATTTTTGCAACTCCGTGAGCTGAAAAAATGACCGGAGCGTCAGTATCTGGAATTTCATCCAGTTCTTCTACGAAAACGGCTCCCTTTTCCTTCAGACTATCAACCACATATTTATTATGGACAATTTCATGTCGTACATAAATAGGTGCGCCATATTTCTCTAAGGCAAGTTCAACAATTTGTACGGCTCTATCAACACCGGCACAAAACCCGCGTGGTGCTGCGAGAAGTATGTCTAATGTTTCTTTTGGTTCGCTCATCGCTATCTTACCGTTCATTTATGCTCTGTGACACTATAGATCTATCAAAAATTTACTTTGTTTATTGATTTATCTGCTTTTTGAAAAGAAGTACAATATTTCCGTTATGATGATCTTTTTTTTGCCAGAAAAATCAGTATTCTAAATTTTTTAAAATTATTAAGGGTCTCGACCCAAATAGTGAGTGGACAATTTAAGGTTTTTGGTCGTTCATTACGTGAATTATAATCTATTTTAACGGTGAAATTGCAATATAATAAATTTTGAGTTTGTCTTGTATAGATCTCAAGAGTTGATAAAATGAACACTGCTTTAGCAGTTTTATCCTGAATTATCTGTTTTGATGATTTTTTGTGATCTATGAGTTGCACAAATTTCTAAATATGCACTCATCAAATGGGGACGTTTTTAATGCCGTTTTTGTCACTTTTGCAACGCGTTGAGGTTGCACCCTTTATTATTGATAAAATTATCATGCCGATTGTGCACATGTTTAAAGGTCTTTTTCGGATCACATTGATTTCTGTTCTCGGGCTAAGCCTTGCAGGCTGTAGTCTTGGGAGTGTTCCTTCTTTGGGCGACTTAGGAGGTAGTGTTTTTGGCTCTTCTGAAAAGAAAAAAGAAACATCCGCTAGTGAGAAAGTATTAAGTGAAGATCGCCTTCTTGCTGAAGCTAAACAAGAGGTCACCACTCTTGACCAAGGCGTCACACAAGCAAGTCTCTGTACAAAATTTAAAATTTGGGATGCTGAGCGATTTTTAACTCTCTATGACGTCGGGCGCTATGGTGACGGATTAGCTGTTAAATATCGCGGCGAATTAACCAAAGCTGCTCGGGAATGTGTACTGCAACCTGGAACAGCCCATGTGAAGGTTGGTTTTGCTGGTCGGGTATTATTAGGACCAAAAGGTCAAGCTGGTCAGGTGAAGCTTCCACTTCATATTTACCTCACTGACAAAAAAGGTAAAATCATAAAAAATACTAAGATTTCAGTTCCTGTTACTATCGAGCAAGGCAAACCCATTGGCTATTTTTCAATGGTCAAAAAAATTGATATTCCTTTGACTGAAGGCCGTTCTGGCAAAGACTTCAGATTATTTGTTGGTTTTGACAAAGTTGAACAAAGTTAAAGAGATTTTTTCTCTCTTTCTCTCACGGGCTATTCCGCTGCTTCGCTGCGGGCCCTCCGAGGGGCGGCGCTTGCGCCGGGCAGACAAGCTGCCATGTACTGACGCCGATAGGGCGTCACTCCTTCTTTGTATAGTTGGATTTTCTCTCTCCTCACCTCTCTAGTCCCTAGATTTTTGGTGGAAACATTCTCAATCCTCATTAATTGTGCCATTAAATTATGGGAACAATCAAAGGAATGTTTGACTTCTTGTGCTACATGCCTATCATCCCTAATTACATATTGTCAGTTAACGACTGCGAGAGAGATCAAGGTCTTAGTTCATTTGTGAGATTAAGCATTTTTTAATTGCGCTTTTACAATTGAATAGATTTGACGCCGAAGGAGCAACCCCCCCGGAAACTCTCAGGCAAAAGGATCGCAGCTTCAAATGACATTCTGGAAAGTAGAATGATTTTTCATTCTCACCCACGGGGAAAAAGGGGTTTTACTAGGCTGACTTTTTAAATGATTAGTCGATTAATATGCCGGTAATAACTCTTGAATGTTTCAAACTTTGTTTGTTCATTCTTTAAATCTCTCAGGTTCCGCGACAGAAGGGGGTATGCCTAGTTGATAGGTGAATTTTCTGTTAGAGCGGAGCGATTATGTCTGAAAAAAATGAACTGAAAAAAACAGCATTCTATGATTTGCACGTTGAACATGGTGCGAAGATGGTTGGCTTTGGTGGTTATTCGATGCCCCTTCACTATGAAATGGGTATTAAACAAGAGCACCTTTATTGCCGAGAAACTGTTGGCTTATTTGATGTTTCCCATATGGGGCAAGCTGAACTTATTGCTGATGATTATGAAACAGCAGCCCGCGCTCTTGAGAAAATTATACCTGGTGATGTGCTTAACCTTAAACCAGAACGTTTGCGCTATTCTTGTCTCCTTAATGAAAAAGGTGGCATCGAAGATGATTTAATGGTCACTCATCGAGTTCAAGAAGATGGCTCCCATATTGTTGGTTTGGTTGTAAATGCAGGCCGGAAATCTCATGACTATGCCTATATCAGCGCATACCTGCCTGATGATGTTGATTTTAAAATTCTGGATGACCGTTCACTTCTTGCTTTACAAGGGCCGGACGCTGAAAAAATTATGGCGGTTTGGTGTGGTGAAGCTGTTGGCATGCCATACATGTCAGAAATTGAAACGAGTTTTTTTGATGTCCCTTGCCGAGTTTCTCGTTGTGGTTACACCGGAGAAGATGGCTTTGAGCTCTCTCTTTTAAATGACGATGCAAGCCGTGTGGCTAAGATGTTAATGAGCCACCCGGATGTTGAATTAATCGGCCTTGGTGCCCGGGATAGTTTACGTCTTGAGGCCGGATTTTGTCTTTATGGCCATGATATTGATACCACGACAAGTCCTATTGAGGCTGATTTATCCTGGATTATGAATAAAAGACGCCGACAAGAGGGTGGCTTTTTAGGTGACACCGTTATTCTCGACCAGGTTGCTAATGGTCCTTCTAAACGCCGCGTTGGATTATTGCCTGATGGCCCTGCAGCTCCCGCTCGTGAAGGGGCAAAATTGTTTAATGAGCAGAACCAAGAAATTGGCGTTGTAACAAGCGGTGGCTTTGGTCCTACTATTGGCGGCCCGGTTGCCATGGGCTATGTCACACTACCGCATGATAAATTAGGCACCCAAATTTTTGTGGAAGTTCGGGGGAGAAAGTCTCTCTGGCGGGTTACTGACCTACCGTTTACTCCCTACCGGACGTATAATGCTAAGCGCCCGACACAGCACTAGCTAGCCAAAAATTACATTTCAAAATTAGACAGACCTACTTAAATATATATTTGGAGTTTTTACATGACTAAAACTTATTACAGCCCCTCTCATGAATATGTTTCTGTTGATGGTGGTATCGCAACTATTGGTATCACGACTTATGCACAAAGTCAGTTGGGCGATATTGTGTTTGTAGAATTACCCGAAACTGGTCGTGGATTTAAACGCGGTGATGAAGCTGCTGTTGTTGAATCTGTTAAAGCGGCTAGTGAGGTTTACACCCCGGTTACTGGTGAAACCACTGAGATGAATGAAGAGTTGGTTGCAAACCCCGGGCTTGCAAATGATGACCCTGAAAACTCAGGATGGTTTTTCAAACAAACGATCATCAACGAAGATGAGTTGACCAAATTAATGGACCGGGCACAATATGATGCCTTTGTTAAAGAGAACCGATAAAGAGATTTTATTCTATGCGATATTTGCCACATACTGAGCACACTCGCCGCGCGATGCTTGATACAATTGGAGTTGCTTCAATTGAGGAATTGTTTGAACAAGCTGGTGCACCACTTGCACTACCACCAACATCGCTGCCGCCTCATAAATCTGAGATGGAAGTTGAACAGCATCTCTCTAAACTTTCAGGAATGAACAGGGCTGCTGGAGATGGAGCTTTTTTTGTTGGGTGTGGTGCCTATCGCCACCATGTGCCAGCAAGTGTTGATCATCTTATTCAACGGTCTGAGTTCCTTACTTCATACACTCCATATCAACCTGAAATTAGTCAGGGAACATTGCAATATTTATTTGAGTTCCAAACTCAAGTGGCCAATTTGCTGGGCTCAGAAATTGCCAATGCTTCGCTCTATGATGGGTCTACCGGGTGCGGTGAAGCTGTGTTAATGGCGCACCGGATTACGAGACGGAAAAAAGCGTTACTCTCTGGAAACTTACACCCTCATTATGCTGGCGTAGTTAAAACCTTGTCTCATATGAGTTCATTTCTGGTTGAACAATCTGAGGTAATAGCTGGACAATCAGCCACAACCGATTTAATCGCAAAGATCGATGATGAAACTTCTTGTGTGGTTGTGCAAACGCCTGACGTATTTGGCTCTCTTTATGACCTTCGAGAAATCGCTGAAGCCGCTCAGGCAAAAGGCGCTCTCCTCATTGCCGTTGTCACTGAAGTGGTCTCGTTAGGGGCTATCAAAGCACCTGGTGATATGGGCGCGGATATTGTGATTGCTGAAGGGCAATCTATTGGCAACGGCCTTAATTTTGGCGGGCCTTATTTGGGGCTTTTTGCCTGCCGCCAGAAATATGTGCGGCAAATGCCGGGCCGCGTTTGCGGTGAGACTGTAGACGCGGATGGTAAGCGCGGCTTTGTGCTTACTCTTTCAACTCGTGAGCAGCATATACGCCGTGAAAAAGCGACGTCTAATATTTGCACGAACTCTGGCCTCTGTTGTCTTGCCTTTAGCATTCACATGACTTTGCTTGGTGAACTTGGCTTGAAAAAATTAGCTAAACTTAATCATTCTAAAGCTGTTCAACTATCAAAAGCTCTCTCGAGCATTGAGGGTGTTGAAGTTTTGAACCAAAGCTTCTTCAATGAGTTTACAATCCGTCTTAACAAACCAGCTGAACCAATTGTTGAAAGTTTGGCGAGGAAGAATATTTTGGCCGGGGTTCCTGCATCGCGGCTTTGGCCCGACAGAGCTGAGCTTGATAATCTTTTAATGTTAGCTGCGACTGAAACTGTGAGTGACACTCATATTGATGATTTATGTGCCGGTTTGAAGGAGGCGCTCGATGCTTAATAATAAAGGACGGGTAACGCGCCCACAAGAAAGCGCAGATGACCTTGTTGAAGCTCAAGATAGCTACAGTGGCCACAAAGGCCTGTTGATGAATGAACCGCTTCTATTTGAAGTGGGTGGGCTTGATAAAACTGGTGTTGATTTACCTGAGTGTGCTGAAGCTGAGACCATGCTTGGTGGACTGGAGCGGGTAGACGAAATTGGTTTACCAGGATTGTCTGAACCTGAAGCGGTTCGGCATTATGTACGTCTTAGTCAACAGAACTATGCGATTGATAGCGGGTTCTATCCACTTGGCTCTTGCACCATGAAGCACAATCCACGTTTGAACGAAAAAATGGCTCGGTTACCTGGCTTTACTGACATTCATCCCCTTCAACCGCAATCAAGCGTGCAAGGGGCTCTGCAATTGATGGACGAGCTCTCGCACTGGCTTCTTGAACTCACCGGAATGGATAGCATTGCGCTTTCTCCGAAAGCTGGGGCGCATGGTGAATTATGCGGCATGATGGCGATTAAAGCTGCCCTTGAAGCTGCTAACAGCTCACGTGACATTGTTCTTGTACCTGAGAGCGCGCACGGAACAAACCCGGCAACAGCAGCACAACTTGGCTTTAAGGTTGCCTCTATTCCAGCCGATGCAGATGGCACTGTCCGCGCAAGCGCTGTGCAAACGGCCATTGAGGAAAATGGTGCTGAATCAATCGCTGGCATTATGCTGACCAACCCCAATACATGTGGTTTATTTGAGCGCGAAATCAAAGCGATTGCAGATGCCGTTCATGAAGCTGGTGGTTATTTTTATTGTGATGGCGCCAACTTCAACGCCATTATGGGCCGCATACGTCCTGGTGATCTTGGTGTTGATGCCATGCACTTTAATCTTCACAAGACCTTCTCTACTCCGCATGGTGGCGGGGGTCCAGGTTCTGGTCCGGTTGTTCTCTCGGAGCGTTTATCTGCCTTTGCACCTATCCCGTTTTTACAAAAAAGCGATCATGGCTTAACGCTTGTTGAAAATTTAAATGACGCTGAAGAAGATAGTCAGGCTCAACCTTTTGGACGCCTCACTGCGTTTCATGGCCAAATGGGCATGTATGTACGGGCGCTCTCTTATATTCTTAGCCATGGACTTGATGGCTTGGCGCAAGCCAGTGGTGATGCCGTTCTCAATGCTAACTATATTCGTGCCCGCTTAAAAGACCTTCTGAACCAACCTTTTGGTGATCAGGCTTGTATGCATGAAGTGTTGTTTGATGAGAGCAGCCTTGCGGATAGCGGTGTGACGACGCTTGATATCGCGAAACGCCTGATCGACGAAGGCTTCCACCCGATGACGATTTATTTCCCGCTTGTTTGCAAAGGCGCGATGCTAATTGAGCCAACGGAAAGCGAATCACAAGCTAGTATTGACCTCTTTGTTGAGACGCTAGCGTCTTTGATTAAAGAAGCAATTGCGGGCGAGAATGAAGAGGCGTTCCATCAAGCACCAGTTCATACACCACGCCGGAGATTAGATGAAACGGCAGCAGCCCGGAAACCAATCTTGCGGTATGAAAGTTCTACAAATTGATGGGACGCTCCTTACTGATATCGGCAGCCATTTTAATGGCCTATTTATTGTTTTGGCCGGTTCCTGTAGACCCTGTTGCCTGGAAGGCACCGACTTCAACTGGTTATGTTGGAGCCTTTCAAGCCAATCAACGTTTAAGGTCATTGAGTTTCATTGATCTTAAAGGTGAGACTGGTCCTGAAGACGCTACTATCGGTAAAGATGGCAATATTTACGTTTCTACTCATTCTGGTAAGATTTTAAAAGTTAATCTAGCTACAAAATCTGTGACAACATTTGCAAACCCGAAGGGCCGCGTGCTTGGTCTTGAGATTTCTGCTGATGGCACTCTATATGCGGCGGATGCTTATCGTGGCTTATTAAAGATAACAGGTGCTGGCGGCGTTGAAGTGCTGGCCGATAAATCTTCAGACGGTCAACCAATTCTCTACGCGAATGATTTGGATATTACCCGTGACGGCAAAATATATTTCTCAGATGCCTCGCAAAAATTTAGTGCTAAAGATGTGGGAGGCACTTTGCCTGCCTCTTTGCTTGACTTGGTTGATCATGGGGGACATGGGCGAGTACTCGTCTATGATCCAGCAACCCACGTGACTAAGGAAATTATTAAGGGGCTTAATTTTGCAAATGGTATTGCCCTTGCCAATGATGATAGCTTTTTGCTTATCGCTGAGACTGGGACATACAGCATTTTGAAACACTGGCTTAAAGGTGAGAAATCTGGTCAAACAGAGACCTTGATCCAAAACTTACCTGGTTTTCCTGATAACATTAATGACAACCCGGATGGTAGTTTCTGGGTTGGGTTAGTTAGTCCTCGTTCTGCGCCACTAGATTTTCTCTCTTCCTATCCATTTTTACGCAAAGTGATGATGCGGTTACCTGAGAGCATCCGTCCAAAACCTCAGCGCTATGGATTTGCTGTGAAGTTCTCTGGTGACGGGAAAATTTTACGGACCCTTCAGGATCCTGATGGAAATTATGCCATGGTCACGGGTGGTCTTGATGTTGGGGGCGATGTTGTTGTGACTAGTTTGACTGAAGCACGGTTGGGGATTTTGAAGGAATAGTTTTTAGTTCTTGTTCTCTGTCACGGGCTATTCCGCAGCTATCGCTGCGGGCCCTCCGCTGGGCGGCGCTTTAGATTGCCCACCAGCAACCGCGCTGGCGCCATGTCCCATTGCCCGAAGTGGGCAATGCTCCTTCTTCATAAGGCCAGTTCAATAATTACAAACATAAAAAAAAACGGTCTCTTGGGAGACCGGTTTTTTGTTTCTTATTCCATTTATTCTTAAC
>Ga0209344_10000804_pt1 | contig 48003 bp, 41 predicted proteins | sample Cruoilmetagenom6_FD_187293 | JGI IMG/M metagenome (GOLD analysis project Ga0209344, IMG submission 187293) | Oil polluted marine microbial communities from Coal Oil Point, Santa Barbara, California, USA - Santa Barbara Oil Seep Sample 6 (SPAdes)... | ecosystem: Environmental > Aquatic > Marine... | reverse complement strand
AAAATGAACCAACCTGTCTCGCCTCAGGCGGAAAATTCAAGGCTTTGACCAATTTATTTTATTAAATCACTCGTTTTTTGTCCTGAGCTTTTTGTCGAAGGGCTTCGGAGCTAGACGAATTTTCTAATGCTCTACTTCGAAAATTTCGAGAATCACTCTAGGCCAACTGCACGAATTAACCTTACTGAACTAAAAAATAAGCTTTTGTTTTCGCTTAGGAGTTTTGGTTAAATTATGCATTTAAATATAGGTTTAAACGGTATTAAAAGCTTTGGAGGTTTGATGGGTTTATTTGGCTACCACCAATTACGCAGTGCTTATTCTATGCTCTAATTTTACCTTGAAGCAATTTATGAAAATAAAGGATTTTCTTGTTCTTTTGGTTTGAACCAAAATGAACCAAAAGTTCAAGGCTTTGAGTAATTTAATCGTTAGTGTATTTGAAATCATGCAATTAAGTCTTCGATTAAATGCAGCACTTAAATAGGTAATAGATTTACTCTTTGTCTGTTGATCTAACCTTATCCCAATTAATATATGCTATAATAGGGTGGTGGTCACTTAGTTTTTCAGGCAATGTGAAGAATTGTTCAGCAACTAGACCTTCAGAGTGCAGAATATAATCTATTCGAAATGAAGGAAATTTTCCGATATAGGTTTGTCCAAAACCTCTTCCTGATTCTAAAAAGGAGTCTTCCAAATCCTTAGCAAGTGCTTGATAAGCATAGGAGGTAGGAGTATCGTTTAAGTCGCCGCAAACGATTACCTTGTAGGGAGATTTTGCAATACTCTCTTTAATGAGATTTACTTGAGTTTCTCTACGTTGAAACGCCTCTTTCAATTTATTCAGCAGCATTTTTTCATTTCCAAAGTAGGTAGAGAAACTATTCGCATAAACATCGTTGATGGTTTTATAATCTACTCGTTCTAGTTTTATAGAAGCTAAATGCATATTGTATACCCGAATTATTTCTTTCTCCGTTTGTATATCTGTATAAATGCAAATGTTATGCTCTCCATCATCAAACTTTACACGGCCTCTGTTGAGAATGGGATACTTGCTAAAAGTAGCAATACCCCATTTGTTGGGTCCTTTTACATAGGAATATTCATCGTGTTTGTAGGTAATGTTGGGGAAGGTCATTAAGCTATCTAGCGTTTTGAACTCGTAGGTTTTATCTTGGCTAAAATAAAATTCTTGCAAACACAAAATGTCAGCTTTTTCGGTACGAATCAGTCGGAAGATATCGTTTCGAGTATGTTTATCTTCCTGCCACATGTATAAATCAAACAGGCGAACATTATGGCTCATAATTTTTAAGGCATCAGGAGATGCTTCTTTCATTTTATTGAGCTGAATCATTTTAGGAATACTTTGATAACCTAAAATCAATACAATCAAAGATAGTACAAATCGAATTCTGCCGACAACCATCCAGCCAATAAGAAACAGTATGTTTAACAGAATTAATGCAGGAAGCGCTAAACCAAAAAATGCAGGAAACAATACGAAGGAAGGAGAAATATGACTTGCAGCATATCCAATCAGCAACGATACCGCTGCCAATATATTCAACAAATAGAATATTGCTCCAAGAAATTTAAACTTCTTCAAAATAATTAATGAATCGGGTTTATTTCTTGTTTAAACTCAATTTGTGCCCCATTTTTTCCTTTTTGGTTTTAAGATAAAGCTCGTTGTGTTTATTTGAATCTATCTCAAGGCTAATGTTTTCAACGATTTCTAATTGATATCCAATCAATCCAGTTCTTTTTTGAGGATTATTGGTCATCAACTTCATTTTGGCTACTCCTAGGTCTCTAAGGATTTGGGCACCAATTCCATAATCTCTTTCGTCCATTTTAAAGCCTAATTTTAAATTCGCTTCAACAGTGTCGTAACCTTCTTCTTGTAATTTATAGGCTTTTAGTTTATTCAATAGACCAATTCCACGACCTTCTTGATTCATATACACGATTACACCCTTACCTTCCTTTTCAATCATCTCCATTGACTTTTGAAGTTGTGGTCCACAATCGCAACGGCAGGAGCCAAAGATATCTCCTGTGATACAGGAAGAATGCACTCGAACCAATACTGGTTCGTCTTTTTCCCACTTACCTTTGATTAATGCCAAGTGTTCTTGACCATTGGTCAATTGCTTATAGTGGATCAAGTCAAAATTTCCGTGTTCGGTGGGCATTTTTACTTGTACTTGTCTTTCAATTAGCGTTTCGTGTTGAATTCTATAAGCAATTAAGTCTTTGATAGAAATCAATTTTAAATCAAATTTTTTGGCAATTTCTTTTAGTTGTGGTAATCGTGCCATGCTACCATCTTCATTCAAAATTTCAACTAAGATACCAGCTGGAGAAAATCCAGCCATTCTAGCCAAGTCAATTGATGCTTCTGTATGTCCCGCTCTTCTCAACACACCACCTGGCTTTGCTCTTAATGGAAAGATATGCCCAGGTCGACCTAGATCTTCAGGCTTAGTGGCTGGATCCGTTAAAGCTTTTATAGTTTTAGCTCGATCATGCACAGAAATCCCTGTAGTACACCCATGTCCAATTAAATCAACGGAGACAGTAAACTGGGTGTGGTGTAAAACCGTATTATTGGTAACCATCAAGTCTAGTTCCAATTCGTCGCATCGGCTTTCTACTAATGGGGCACAAATTAAACCTCTACCATGAGTCGCCATAAAATTGATCATTTCTGGAGTAACGGCTTCAGCAGCAGCAATAAAATCTCCTTCATTCTCTCTATCTTCATCATCAACAACGATAATAACTTTACCTTTTTTGATGTCTTCTATTGCTTCTTCAATTGCATTTAATTTCATGGAAATCGCTTCTTAAATTATGGGTACAAACTTACTTAAAAAATCAGGTTGAGATAGAGAAGAAACAGATAAAGACTACCTTTGTTGTCAAAATTTACGATCTTCAAAACTATAGCATTGGGAAGAATTATCGCGATTGATTACGGAGCCAAACGAGTAGGTATTGCTGTTACAGATACCTTAAAGATGATAGCAAGTGCATTAACAACGGTTGATAATGCTGACTTATGGGACTTCATAGTGAATTATTTGGCTAAAGAAGAGGTGGACACAGTGGTGCTTGGATTACCATTGCGTCTAAATAACGAATTGTCTGAAATAGAACCTCGCATTCAGAAGTTGATTCGAAAATTAAAGCATGAATACCCACATTTAAAAATAGAACGTCAGGATGAACGGTTTACTTCTAAACTGGCGGTGAAAGCAATGATAGAAGGGGGGATGAAGAAAAAGCAACGTCAAATTAAAGGGAATGTTGATAAGTTAAGTGCGACTTTAATTCTTCAAGATTTCTTAGAGCGATGTCATTATTAATGATTGAACTGCACAGCGCTTTTAGGTAGTTTTAAATCAAAAATTCCAAAAGAGTATGGAGCGAGTTCGTAGCTATTGTAGGCAAAAGATACTGAGTCCTCTTCGATTAAAATATTGGAGGTCAATAAAAATTCACGGTCTGATATAAAGAATCCATTGTCTTCTAAATCCATGGTTTCGTCCATGTTGACCTGCTTTTTCAGCACTTTCAATAGTTGCTCTTTAACGGCATTGGTATCTTTCATCCAACTGTAGGGATGCAATGTCTTGCCAGTCTTCAAATCAAGGGTAAAGTATAAAATTTCAGTATCAGGATGAGCTCCACCTGCGTAAGTCATTTGTTTTTGTTGGATGCTTGCGAATACGTCAGAAATAAAAGGAGCAGTGACGTCATTTATTAGTTGGTAGCCTATTCTTTCTTTGTTCTTTTTTTGGTCAATGGTATGCTTTTTAAAAAAAGCAGCTTTTAATTGGGGTATAGTGGCATTTTTTTTAATAATTTCTTCTGGAATAAAATCAATAAACGGTTGGACAAAAAGGGCATAAATGCTATCGTTTAATGACTTCAATAGCGATTGGTTTGATTTTTCTCCACCTAGGGCAATAGTGGGGTAACTAGCCTCCAACTGCGCACATCCTCTTTGGTTGGGGAGATTACATTCTTCTGATTGTTCATTAATCCGATGAATTGTACTTGTTAAATCTTTGCTATCAAGTGTAAATTCCTCTTGGTTTGAATGAGTACAACTATATAGAGCGAAGCTGATTAGACTGAATAAGTAGTATTTTTTCATGACCATTAAATTTTATAGAATCAGTATCCATTAAAAACCTCCTTCATCACCACCGCCATCGTAATTGGATGGTTTTTGCCGCTGTTTAGCTTGGTTAAATCGATAATTAAATGTAGCAATAAATTGTCTTGGGCGCCATTGAAATTCAGATTCTGAAGTGAAGTTCTCTGTCTCTGTGTAGGATCTCCATTTTCTAGTATTTAATACGTCTTGAACACTAAAAGTGATTGTGCCCTTATTTTTTAACACATCTCTACTTGCTGCTAAATTGATTACTGTCATGGATTTAACTCTACCTTGAGCACTTTTATTTGGAGCTCTATACATTCCATTCAATTGGATGTCTGTCTGTTTGTCCAAACTATACTTCGCACTCATTCGAGCATTCCAATTGAAAGCATATACGCCGTAATCGGTCCCATTGTAGAAACCTTTTTGATCAGATAGAAATACATTTACAGAACCATTTACTTTTAATTTAGAAGTAAGATCTTTGGAAAAATTTGTTTCTACACCATAATCATCTCTAGTAGATAGGTTTACAGGTAGAGTGAAGGTTACTCCAGTATCATTTGCGAAACTAATTCTGTCGGTGACATCTGTAGAATGTTTGTAATACGTACCGACATAGAATGAAGCTTTTTTCCAGTATTTTAGATAGCCCACTTCGAAACTATTGGTGTATTCAGGATTTAAGTCAGGGTTACCAGTACGAATGTTTCTAGCATCTGAAAAAGTAAAAAATGGGTTCAATGATCTAAATCTAGGTCGACTTATTCTGCGGCTATAGCTCCATTGCAATGAATTTTCATTTTTGAGTTTATAGGTAAATGCAGCAGATGGAAAAAGGTCAGTGTAGCTTTTATTATTGATCTGGTTGGTAGTTTTGAGTTCAGTTCTAATTTCAGAATGCTCCATTCTAAGGCCGACTTGGTAAGATAGTTTTTCATATTGCTTACTAAAAATACCGTAAGCTGCATAGACATCCTCTTGATAGTTAAATATGTTGGTAAACTCATCTAAGGTGTTTAAGTTGCCATTATTGTCGATTTCTTCTACCTTATAGTCGGTGTCAATGGTTCGTAAATTGGCTTTTGCTCCAGTTTCGATTTTCATTCCATTGTTTAATGGAAGCACATAATCCGTTTGAAACAAATAATTGATTTCGTTTTCTGAATTATCTGAGAATTGGCTTAGAGGAGGCTGTTCAATGTCTACTCCTTTTGTGGCATATTCTAAAATGTCTGACTGCTCTGTTTCACCGCCATCATTGTATTTAAAATCTGCCGTTAATTCTTTCCCTTTTTTATCAAAAGTCTTTTTGTAGGAAAGCGAAAACTCTTTGTTAACATCATCTTCACGCTCTTTACTTTTACGAATACTTTCATTGATCAGGTTTCCTTCTTGGTCGTAATCCATATAGGTGATTTCACCGATATTGTCTTCATCTGATATTCGATACAGTCCGGAGAGGGTAAGGGTGTTTTTGTCATTTAAGAATATGTCTGTCCCTAACATTATGTTATGAGAAATGCCAGAGTTTTCATAGTTTCTATCCAAATCAGTGCTATAACTAGTATCTGCTAAATAAAAGTTTTGTTCTGATTTTCCCACTCGATTAAAATTGGAATATCCAGTCCCGTAGTTGATAAAGGCGTTGTACTTTTTTCGACGCATGTTTAAGTTTAAACTAACGCCATAGTTTTCCGGATAACCTGCTCTCAATTCCACAGAGCCATTGATTCCTGATTTTTTTTCTTCCTTTAGGATAATATTTATAATTCCAGCTTCTCCTTCAGCATCATATTTTGATGAAGGGTTGGTAATGACTTCTATTCGTTCAATCATACTTCCTTGTAACTGACGCAGGGCAGCAGTGGTACTTGTTCCTACAAGACCAGAAGGTTTCCCATTGATTAAAATTCGAACATTTTGACTACCTCTTAAACTCACATTTCCTTCAACATCAACTTCTACGGATGGCACGTTGTCTAATAAGTCAGAGGCATTGGCACCTTTCATCGTTGGGTCTGAACCTACATTAAAAACTTTTTTATCCAGCTTAAACTCCATTTGGCTTTTTTCAGCCACTACATTTACTTCGCTAAGCGTTTTGACATCTTGTTCCAACGTAATAGACCCCAAATTAACATCTCCTTTAAGCAGATTTACATTGCTGATGCTTTTCGGTTTGTATGAAATAAAAGAAATATCTACACGGTAGACTCCTCTTTTTAAAGGTAGTTTAATGATTCCTGATTCGTTGGTGATTCCGCCATCCACCAAGGTAGAGTCTTTCATTCTAAACACAGAAATTGTAGCATAAGGAAGTGGAGTATTCGTTACTCCATCTATTATTTTTGCGGTCAACTCAAACTGCTGTTCCGAATTTGGTCGGTCTTGAGCAATGGTACAAAAACTCAGTAGTATAAGTGCTTGTAGAAGCAGGGATTTATAATTCATGCTGCGAAATTATTGATTTAATCATAGACGCATAGACTGTCATTTGTTTAAAAAGTTTAAAATCGAATATCATTTAGTTCGATTTCACTTAATTTGCAACCGATGAAAGGATGGAAAGTGGTTTTTCAGTTGGTGTTGGCTATTACGCTGTTGGGATTAGCAGTATATTTTGTTCAACAGCAACAATTTGAATTGGAAAGGATTGTTGATCTTTTAGCACATGCAGATAAAGGAATGGTCTCCATTGGGTTGATTTTTACTGCAATTCTCATTGGGTCTCACGCTGCTTTATATTTTTTCAGTTTTAGGGCAATTGAAAAAGAAGTGACCTATTGGGAACTGATTGATTTATTTCTTAAGCGAAATGTAATCAGTGTGCTATTGCCAGCAGGAGGATTTACTTCTTTAAGTTTTTTCAATAAGGGGTTAAAAAATAAGGGATTAACTGCAGAACAAATCTATTTGGCCTCCTACCTTTATGCCACTATTGGATTAATCTCAGTAGTTATAGTGGGGATACCTTTTATTGGAATCATGTATTTTGTTGGCCATTTGGATTATACCTTATTAATCGGAATGGTCGTCCTGATTTTATTTTTGATAGTTCTAATTCTTTTATTTTATTCCGTTTGGAAACAAAAGTGGTTGTACAACTATTTGGTCAATAAGAGTCCCAAGCTGGAACAAAGTATCAATCGGATAGTGGAGGAGAAATTCATGCTAAAACCTTTACTTTGGGCCTTATTGGCGAGCATAATGATTGAAATAATTGGAGTGATACACATGTATATTTCTTTAGAAGCTATCGGTGTGCAACCGGATATTGTAGCCTGTATTTTGGCCTATATTGCTATGATAATATTGCTCTTAGCAAGTCCATTTTTGAGAGGAATGGGAGCGATAGAAGTGTCGATGACATTTATCTTAATGAAATATGGTTATACGGCTTCAGAGGCAGCAGCGTCCACTTTACTTTTCCGTTTTTTTGAGTTCTGGGTATTACTTGTTTTGGGAATGATTGCAATTGCTATCGACCGAGTACGTTTTTTGTTGCCTAAAATTAATCTATAATTTTTGCTAGTTCGTCTATAGAAAAATAACTCACATAGGTTATTTTGTTTGAAAGTTGTTTTGAAAAATGGAGCGCTGATAGAATAATTTTATTACTTTAGTCTCTATAACCTTGATAATTGAAGCCTTTAGACCTCCATAAAGTAGATTTTGCAAAAATTCATTTACTGAATTCACCAGATGTGGACATGGAATACATCTATCGTGGCTACTTTTCAGACGAAGTCATAGATCATATTTTGGTTCTTGTAGAACGACAGCTAGAATTTAATGGAGAGTCGCATAAAATTCGAAAGAAGGCATACAACATCATGGTAGAAGGACTTCAAAATATTACTCGTCATCAATCAAATGCTGAAAGTGAAGTAGAAAAAATAGGAATCTTTTGTTTGAAAAAGATCAATAATCGATACTACATCACTACTGGTAATCAGGTTGGTAATAAGGATGTAATTAAGTTGGTCTCTATGCTAGACAAATTAAATGGCATGAACAAAGAAGAACTTCGCAATTACTATGTGGAATTATTAAATAACGGGAGTTTTTCTGAAAAAGGAGGGGCAGGAATTGGGTTGGTCGATATGGCACGCAAATCTGAAAGTAAGTTGTATTACAATTTCAAATCAGTAGACACCGAAAATCAGTTTTTCTATTTGAAGATTTGCTTGGATAGTCAATTAAATGATGAACCTGAGGAAGATCATCAAAAAGCAGTGAGCCTACATTTTGATGGTTTATCTGCATTGCATGATAAATTATTAAAGGAGCGTATTGTCTTAACATTAAGAGGGGTATTTACATTAGAAAATGTAGGAGATATAATCGAGTCCGTTAAAAAGTCGAGGGTAAGTACTTCTGATACTCGTAGTCAAACCATACTTTCTTTAATGTATGAAATGCTAATGAATATCATTCATCATGCTGCAGTAATTGAAAAAGTAGGGGGAGGACCTGGTGTTTTTATGATGAGTGAAAACCACGACAAAAGTGAATTGCTTTTTACCTCGGCTAACCTAATAAAAAACTGTGAGGAGAAAACCTTACGCAACGAGTTGATAACCATTAATTCTCTAAATGATAGCGAACTAGATTTTTATTTTTTAAAAAATAATACTGATGCGACTGGAATGGTGAAAACGGGTCAAGGGCTTATAAATTTTAGGAAAAGAACGAAAAGCAATCTGAATCACTATTTTGAGCGATTAGACGACAATTACACACTATTTACCTTACAGATCAACCTTAAAACTCCTTGTGAACCATACTCCTAAAGTTTTATTTTTTAGTTTTAACTTAGTTCTTCCTAACAATTCTCCTTCTTTATAAATTCATTTTGTATTTTTATAGAGTCTCTATATCACGGAGGTAACTTTCTAACTAACTACAAAAAATGAATCTAAAAAACCTCTGCATCGTTTCCCTATTTCTGATTCCGGGTTTCAATTTTGCACAAGAAAAACTAAAATACACCCCCAGTGGCTCAGCCATACAAGTTGGTGTACTCTATCACAATATTGGCAGTTTTGGTGCTGCTATTGAACAGTATAAAACAGTATCTGAAGGTGATACGAATTATTTAATGGCGCAGTACGAACTATCTTTGAGCTATAATAGTGATGGTAAGTATACAGAGTCATTAGATGTTATTGCTTCAGCTATGGATTTAGGGAAAACACCCTATGATCAACGCTTTATCAATAATAAAGGAGTTGCCCTTAGAGAAATGGGGCAATTGTCAGAGGCAGTAAATGTTTATACAGAAGGGCTTAAGCGATTTCCATATAGCACCATGCTCTATTATGGAAGAGGATTAGTGTATGAAAAACAAAAGGCTTATCAAGCTGCATTTGATGATTACAAACAAGCTGTTAAGATCAGTCCGTTTTATGCATTTGCACATTACAAAATGGGAACCTTATTGGAAAAAGCCGAACGGCCAATTGAAGGGTTGTTGTGTTTAACTCAAGCGGCAACTATCAATTCCTATACTCAGTTGAGTCAGTTATCCTTGGATTTAGCTGAAAATATTGCAATAGGTAAAAAGCCGGAGACTACCATTTCGTTGGAGACAGGAGCGCCTGAAGAAACCATACAGCTATTAGAAGCAAAACTAAAAGAAGAATTGTCTAGCGATAAAAAGAAATTAATCAATGAAAAGATTGACAATAAATTATTACAGAAAATCACCCAATTGCTTTCATCTGTCAAAGTAGACAAGGAGAATAAGAATTTCTGGTATACCTATTATTTCAACTTTTTTGGCCGGATTATACCTGAAGGACATTTTGAAGCCTATTCCAACTACGTAATGGCCAATTACAGCGATCCTAAAATTAGCAATAAAGCAAAAAAAGAGAATACAGAGTCCTTTAAAACTTGGGGTAAAAAAGAGTTGGATTTACTGTTGATTCAAGAAATGGAGTGGAATGGAAAAAAACAAGCAGTTAGGCATTGGTTGAACAATGAAAATGGGTTGTCTGCCATAGGTAATATTAATGATAAACAAGATAAAAGAATTGGTTATTGGGAGTTTTACTTCAATAATGGTCAGTTGAATGCTTATGGTCTGTATAATCAAAATGGAGAACGAGAAGGAGTCTGGGTTTGGAAAGATAATTTGGGCAATAAAATTGAAGAAGGAAACTATATTGATGGAAAGGCAGATGGTGAATATCTATTGTTTCACTCCAATGGAAATTTGAAACGAAAAATGAATTATCACCTAGATACTCTGGACGGAGTTTATCAGGCTTACAGCCAATTTGGTACTTTAGTAGAAACAACTCATTTTAAGAAGGGAAAGAAAGAAGGTTTGACAAAACTCTATTTTGAGCACGGCCCTTTGCAATATGAAATTCCATACACGGATGATGAAATCAATGGGACAGTGAAAAAGTATTACATCTCAGGGGAAATCGATGAAACCATTGAAATGAAAGACGACCAAAGGAATGGAATCTTTCAATCTTTTTATTTGGACAGTACCCTGCATTCAGAAGGGGTGTATAAAGATGATCTTGAGAATGGAAAGTTTGTGTATTTCTTTAAAAACGGTCAAAAATCTGCAGAGCGAACCTACAAAGAAGGAAATCAAGTGGGAGTTTATCGGAACTATTACTCCGACGGTAAAATTGAAGAAGAAGGGACTTTAGATGAAAACGGTAAATTGAACGCTATTCTGACGAAATATGATAGGAATGGCAATAAACGATCTGAAAATGAATATAAAAACGGAGATTTTATTGGTTACGTCAACTATCATAATAATGGAGAGGTAAAGTCAAAAGCCAGATCTAAAAAAGGAACTCTAAAAACAGTTAGCTACCATTTTAATGAAACAAAAGCCTCTGAAGGAAATTTTAAATCTGGGAAAAGAGTAGGGAAATGGAAGTTCTATTACCCCAATGGTGAACTAGCTTCCGAAGAAGAATTTAAGAATGATTTAATAGTAGAAGAGGATATCAACTATTATAAAAATGGAGAAGTTGAAAATAGAGGAAAATATAAAGAAGGTTTAAGAGAGGGCTACTTTTCTACTTACTACATCGATGGGCAGCTGAAGGAACAAGGATTTTATCAGAATGATGTTATCGGCGGACCCAATGAGATGTACTATCCGAATGGCACTTTAAGTAGAAAAAGTTACTACAGCGGAGGACAGCTCAATGGATGTGATGTTTTCTACAACGAAAAAGGGAAGATTTCGGATAAATACTGTTATGATAATGGTGTATTAGAAGAGTATTTTAGCTATGATACGACTTCTAATATTTTGGATTACATTGTTTTGAAAAATGGAACTGCTGATTTTAAGTTGCGGCATTTGAACGGAAATTTAAGTGCTAAAGTAGCGTATCAGCACGGTGAGCTTCATGGAGATTTTGAATGGTATGATGGGCTCGATCATTTGGAAACTAAGGGCCATTATCAATATGGTAATAAAGTAGGAGAGTGGCAATATTTTTACGAAAGTGGCAACTTAATGTCAGGAGGAAAGTATGTTCTTAACGAGAGGGATGGAGAATGGAAATGGTTTTTTGAAAATGGCAATTTAGAAACTGTCGGTAAATTTCAGTCAGGAGTGAAGGTTGGCGCATGGGTGGATTATCATAAGAATGGTGAAAAAAATTACGAAGAGCACTATTTGGAGGGCAAACTTCACGGTTCTACCTTGTTATACGACAATGCTGGAGAACTACAACTTCAATTGAACTACTACGAAGGGACTTTAATTTCATACAGTTACCTAGACTCAGAAGGACAATTGCTCCCAGCTATTCCTTTGAAAAATGAATCTGGCAAAATATTGGCCTTCTTTAAGAATGGGAAAAAATCCTTTGAATATGAATTGAAAAATGGGTTAAGAGAAGGAGAAATGACTTCTTATCACTCCAATGGAAATAAAGAAAAAACTATTCATTTTAAAAGCGACTTAGTTGATGGTAAAGGCCTTTATTACGATATAGATGGAAACCTTGTCAAAGAGGTGCTCTACGAAATGGGCAATAAAAATGGGCGAGTAACTACTTATTATTCAACTGGAGAAAAGAAGAAAGAGCAGCAGTATTTGCTAGATGAGTTGTATGGAACTTCCACTTGGTATAAAAAGTCTGGTGAAAAAGAAAAAGAGCGTGTTTACTATGATAATCGAATTTTGACAGAGACCGTTTATTGATATTTTCACCATCTAACCATTCATACCAACCATAGCATCCTTTTAAAGATTTATTTGACCATTACTGTATAGAGTTGCTCAAAGCACAATGAATTCATTAAATTCGCTTGAAATTCTAAAAGAGAAATAATGAAGAAAGTTTTCATTGCAGCAATGGCCTTGGGACTGTCATATGGCGGTTTTGCAAAAGGTAAAGAAAGCAAAATTGAGTTTGTAGAATATGACTTACCAAATGGTTTGCATGTTATTCTACAAGAAGATCATTCAACACCGATCGTAGCGGTAACCGTTCTGTATCATGTGGGATCTAAAAATGAGGATCCACAACGTACTGGTTTTGCACACTTTTTTGAGCATTTGCTCTTCGAAGGTTCAGAGAACATTGAGAGAGGTGAATATTTTAAGTTAGTTCAAAATAATGGGGGCTCGTTGAATGCCAATACCTCATTTGATCGTACTTTTTACTACGAGATTTTACCATCTAATCAATTAGAGTTGGGACTATGGTTGGAATCTGAAAGAATGCTACACGCCAAAATTGATCAAGAAGGTGTAGAAACACAAAGAGGGGTTGTAAAAGAAGAGTTGAAGCAGCGAAATGAGAATACTCCTTACGGTAGTATTTTGAATGAAGTTTATGCACATGCTTTCGTTGAGCATCCTTATAGATGGACGCCAGGTGGATCGCCAGAATACATCAATCAAGCGAAAATGGAAGAATTTTTAGACTTCTACGCCACTTTTTATGTGCCTAATAATGCCACCCTTTCTATAGCAGGTGACATTAATGTGGAAGAAACGAAGAAGTTAATCGATAAGTATTTTTCTACCATCCCAAAAGGAACAAAAGAAATTCCAAGACCTACGATCGTTGAGCCAATTAAAACGGCAGAGGTTAGGGATACCGTTTATGATAATATACAATTGCCTGCAGTAGTGCAAGGATACCATATTCCTGCACAAGGAACTCCAGATTATTATGCAGCAAGTATGTTGTCTACTTTATTGTCTCAAGGAGAGAGTAGTAGATTGCAGAAAAATGTTAAGGATGAGAAAGAAGAAGCAGTTTTTGTTGGTTCGTTTATGATTCCTTCTGAAGATCCAGGTTTGGCTTTGATGTTCGGTATAGCCAATATGGGCGTAGCTCCTGAGCAATTGGAAAAATCGATTAATGCGGAAGTAGAGAAAGTAAGAAAAGAATTGATTACCGAAGAAGAGTTGACCAAATTGAAAAATCAAACGGCCTCTGACTTTGTATCTGCAAACGGTAGAGTAGCTGGATTAGCAGAAAACTTGGCCAATTACCATGTTTACTTTGGTGATGCTAACCTGGTAAATACTGAAATTGACCGTTATATGAAAGTTACGCGGGAAGATATTCAACGAGTGGCTAATAAGTATTTCACTCCTGAAAATAGAGTGGTATTGTACTATTTGCCTAAAGCACAACAAAAATAAAATTCGATAGTAATCAAAGAATTATAAAAAGATACACATGAAAAAATTTAGCATATTAACGCTGATCGCTTTGATGACTGTGCCTGTTTTTGCACAAGAGTTGGATAGAAGTAAGCGTCCACAAGCTGGTCCTGCACCAGAAATTAAGATTGGAGAAACCCAATCGTTTACCTTAGACAACGGACTGAAAGTGTTTGTGGTGGAAAACCATAAATTACCAAGGGTTACTATTTCACTGAATTTCGATATTCAACCTTTTACAGAAGGCGATAAGAAAGGCTATACCGACATAGCTGGTGACTTATTGTCTACTGGTACGAAGAGTATGACCAAAGAAGAATTTAATAAAGCAGTTGACTTTATTGGCGCCAACTTCAATACTTCTTCAAGCGCGCTATACGCTTCAGGTTTGAGCAAGTATGAGCCAAAATTGATTGAAATGGTTGCTGATGTAGCTATGAATGCCAACTTTACGCAAGAAGAATTGGACAAATTGAAAAAGCAATACATCTCAGGATTGGCTTCAGAAAAAGATGATCCAGATGCAATTGCAAGAAATGTAAGAAAAGTATTGATGTACGGTAGCGACCACCCTTATGGTGAGTTGAACACCGAATCGACCATTGAAAACATTGAATTGGCTGACGCTCAAAATTATTACAACACTTATTTTAAACCAAACATTGCTTACATGGCAATTGTTGGAGATGTCAACTTCAAGAAGACGAAGAAATTGATTACTGCAGCTTTTAAATCGTGGGAAAAAGGAGTGATACCTACTTTTACGTATCCTACGCCAACTGCTCCTGAAGCAACAGAAATCGTATTTGTAAACAAGCCTGGAGCTGTTCAATCGGTGATTAGTGTCAACTACCCTGTAGATTTAAAACCAGCTGATGCCGATAAAATTCCTGCTTCTGTGATGAATACATTATTCGGTGGTGGATTTACTTCACGTTTGAATTTGAACTTGAGAGAAGCCAATTCTTATACGTATGGCGCTAGAAGTGCATTGAGCGATGACGAGTACATTGGTTATTTTGATGCGACTGCAAAAGTGAGAAACGATGTAACGGATAGTGCATTGGTAGAAACGATGAAGGAAATGATGAAGATGCAAGAAGGCGTTACTGCTGAAGAATTGCAAGGCATCAAAAACTACATCACTGGCAACTTTGCGATTGGATTGGAAAATCCACAAACCGTTGCTCGATTTGCAATCAACAAAGAATTGTACGACTTGCCAGCTGATTACTACAGTAAATACTTGATGAACGTAGCGAAAGTATCTCAAGACGATATTAAAGCGATGGCAGCGAAGTATATCCGACCAATGAATGCATACATTTTGGTAGTGGGTAACAAAGACGAAGTAGCGGACAAAGTGAAAAAGTTGAGCCCAACTGGTCAAATTAGATTTGTGGATACCTACGGAAATGAAGTAGTAGAAACATTGAAGCCTGCGCCTGCCGGAATGACTGCTCAGAAGGTTGTAGATAGCTACATTCGTGCGATTGGTGGCAAAGAAAACTTGTTGAAAGTGAAGACCATTAAATCGGTGATGAGTGCTGAAATGATGGGAAGAGCAATCCATGTAAATGTAACGTCTGAAGCGCCAAACAAATTCTTGATGGAAATGAAGATGGGCGAAATGGTGGTTCAGAAACAAGTATACGATGGTGTAAAAGGAAAAGAATCAGGTATGCAAGGCGAAAGAGAAGTGACCGGAGACGATTTGGCAAGCCTAGCATTAGAAGCACAGATGTTTCCTGAGTTGAACTACAATAAGGAAAACTATACTTTAGAATTGAAAGGAATCGACAACGTAAATGGAAAAGAAGTTTATGTAGTAGACATCACGAATCCACTGGGTGATAAGATGACTAATTTTTATAGCCTAGAAAGTGGATTGCTACTGCAAACAGAAACTACTGAAGAAACTCCACAAGGGGCTTTTGTAGCTACTAAAGCTTTCTCTGACTACAAAGAGGTGAAAGGAGTGAAGTATCCTTATGTAATCAAGCAAACGTTCGGACCACAATCATTTGACATGAAAATGGAATCGATGGAAGTGAATGTAAAATTGCCAAAAGGTACTTTTAGCGTGGAATAAGCTATCCCACCAGAATAAAATGGAAAGGCGACTCGGTAGAGTCGCCTTTTTTTGTTGGGGGTTATATAGGACCGATTTTAGTACAATGCTAACTACAAAAAGTATGCTTACATCACTGAATGACCTTGGTATTATTTGTAGTATATTTTTTTCAATATTTTTTTAGCTAGTTGTTCAACTTCTGAAGAAACCCGTGGGTCAAAATTTGAAGAACTAACCATATCATAAAAAACTACACTTTCATTTTCAGTATCGAAAATCATTATCCTCATATCGGAGAATGGTTTTGTATTTGGATTTACAATAACTGAATTTGAAGCTAATCCACTATAAATATTATAGTGAGGAGGATAATCAGGGTTGATTTGTCCGTTATAGACCAACATTAATGCATATTTACTCTTACTTTTTAAATTTAGTTTTTGGAATATTTCTTTTGCTGAAATATCATTCAGCAGTTTTGGTGATCTTTCCACTTCCTTAAATAGCTCAGTAAATAGGTTAATGTTAAATTCTGGCAGAAGGCTATTATTGAGGTTATACTTTTTGCTCAATAGATTATTGGTTAAACTGTCAAGAAATTCTTGATTGAGTTTTGAAAGAGTTGAATCTTTATACTCCGTTTTGTTGTTATTTGCTGTAATATGTACAACAGGACTATATATGGTCAGGTTTTCTATTTTACTCTTTTCTTTTTTAAATCTCGATGAATATTTTGCAGGTATAAAACCCATTAGTATCAAAGTAACAATGACGAGTAAAAATTTTCCAAAATTATTGTTCAAGTTTATTTTCATTATTTGGTTGTCTTTTGTGCGTGGAAGGCGTTCTTTTGTGTAGGCTTTTTTCTGCTAGCCAATCAGAAAGTTAGTAAAAAGTTTTATTGTTTCTTTTTTCAATGTTGCACCGCTTAATTATCATTATTGTTGTGCCTTCGTGTCTTTTTTATATTTTCTTCTTTTCAAAGTCAATAAGGAGAGAATTCAGTTGGTCAATTAAGGTTTGATTTGAAGATTCCCTTTGGTTTAGATAATCTACTTTGGTCAATACATCTAGGTAATCATCTTCTGTCTTAATCCTTCCTTGGTCGAGTATCATAGAAATTCGATTCTCAAATCTTTCATGTAGATTGACTTGGTGTCCTGTTCGCTCTTTAATGAAATCACTAAATTTCAAATCTTTTGTCTCCCGAGGCATTTCAGTCAGGTCTCGAAACCACTGTTTTAATTTGGATAGACGACCTTTTGTAAAGCACTCATTTACCTCGATTTTTAACTTTTGGTAATATAGAGAAGAATTGAAATCGTTTGTCTCGATCTTCATGGTTTTGGATAGGTATTCCAATGTCGCAAGATTTAAATCACGATATTTTTCGAGTTCCGTATGTTTATCAGGGTTAGTCATTTTTCGGTTGTTCAACATGTTTGTTAAGATACATAGTTTACAAAAGTTATAGATACATGCTTTACACTAAATTAGTTTCTAACCTTACAGATTGTTCTTTATTTCTTAATTCATTTTCGTTGATTGCTTGGTAAGGACACACTCTTTGACAAGCTTTGGTCTTGTGTGGTGGGTTTGCGCGGCTTGGCAATGTGTGTGGCTGCATTTTCAGGTAGATTGTTAGTAAAATTCTACAGATACAGTTGTTTGGTTTGATGACTTTAAGTATCTTTGGAGCTATGAACGTTAAAGAACAGAAAAAGAGTACTGGTGCTACTTTCACACCCGAAGGTCTTGCGGATTTTTTGGCTCATGAAATCACCAAGTATATTGATTCCAATCAGTCACTCTCTGTTCTTGATCCTTCTTGTGGCGAAGGTGAGTTGCTTTTGTCCATTAAGAAAGTTCTTGACGATAAGAATTTAGAATATTCATTAAGCGGTTTCGATACAAATCAATCGTACCTAGATGTAGCAAATTCTAGATTCGAGTTACTTGACTCAAATAAAGTAAGACTTAAACAGGGTGATTTTTTAGAGTTAGTTGATTTGTCGGATAATCAATTGTCTTTGGGTTTCGGAGATAAGAATGAGGATTCAAAGGTTAATTGTTCGGCTGATGTGATTATTGCTAATCCACCTTATGTAAGAACTCAAGTACTTGGTTCTAAAAAAGCGCAAGAGCTGGCTAAAAAGTTCAATCTGAAAGGGCGAGTGGACTTGTATTATCCATTTCTTATCTCAATGACTGAGAGTTTAAAAGAGGGTGGTATTCTTGGTGTGATTACCTCAAATAGATATTTGTCAACTAAAGGAGGGGAAAGCATTAGAAAGTACTTGGTCGAGAACTACGAGATACTTGAGGTTATTGATTTGGGCGACACTAAACTTTTCGATGCCGCAGTCTTACCCGCAATTTTCATAGGTCGTAAGCGGTCAAGCAAAAATGGAAGCACAAATAAAAAAGAAGCTAAATTCATTAAATTATACGAGGAACTAAACGGTTATAATGGTGAGCTTACCGCAGTAGGAAGTGTTTATAATATTCTAAAAAACTCTGATTCAGGATACTTTAATGTTGGGGAAAAGAGATATAAAAGAACAAACGGCTTATTGAAATACGAATCAAACTCTGGTAGCCCTTGGCAGATGCTATCTAAGACTGAGGCCAATTGGACCAACTTGGTGCAAAAAAATGCAAAAGGGTTTGTTGGTGATTTTTTTAAAGTTAGGGTTGGAATAAAGACTACGGCAGATAAGGTTTTCATATCGGATGACTGGGATCGGTTAGGAAGTAGTATGCCTGAAAGAGAGTTGCTAAAAGAACTCATTTCTCAAGAAAATATAGAACGGTGGGGCGTTAATGACAAAGTCAGATTGAAAGTTCTCTATACTCATGAACTTGAGGAAGGCAAAAAGAAAACAATCACTATTGATAATTATCCATTAGCGAAGGAATATTTTTTGAGTCATTCTGAACAGTTGAAAGGACGCAAGTATGTTTTAAGTGCGGGACGTGAATGGTTCGAAATATGGGTTCCACAAAACCCAAAGTTTTGGAAAATGCCTAAGCTGGTTTTCCCTGATATTAGCGTAAATCCTAGGTTTTATTTCGATAGTGGTGGAAAAATCGTGAACGGAAATTGTTATTGGATTGTAGCTCAGAATCCAAAAGAAGAAGAGCTTCTATTGCTAATTCAAGGGGTGGCCAACACTAAACTGATGACCAAGTATCATGATCTTGTTTTTAACAACAAACTCTACTCGGGTAGGAGAAGATATTTTAGTCAATTTGTTGAGCGATATCCAATTCCTGATACCGACAGTCCCGAATCAAAGCAGATTATCAGTTTAGTCAAGACTTTAAACAGAACAAAGGAGAAAGAAAAACAGCAATCCCTCGAAATTGAACTTGAGAATCTCGTTGCTTCTGCTTTTGGTGTTGAGACGGTGCTCAATCTGGATTAAAAACAACTTGTCCGTAGTATTTCTCAAAAAACGACATAGGAATAGATCGTTGGCATTTGTAGCTCTGATCGCTAACATATGAAAATAACTCTCCTAATTTTTCTCCTGGGGAAAGAATGATTCCTTCTATTATTTCAGTAACAGGGTTGGTAAGTGCTATTAAATATCGAACATCAAAAGTTGTCAGATTTTCACTTTCAACCACTATTTCTTCATTCTCAGGTGAAAATTTACCTAAATCGACAGTCGGAGAATCTTGAACCTTTACTTCAAGAAGCTGATTTTTAATATCAGGAAAGCCACCAAAGAGCAAGTCGCCATCATCTACTTGATATCCAAGCAACTCAAGCGTCATGCGCTCAAGAGCCTGTCCACGGTTTTTTGTGGCTGCTGCATTTAATTTTTTACCGATAAGTTTCTTAGCAACCATCTCTTTTAATAGTTCTATGGAATACAGCTCACGGATTTGCGGTTCTTCTACCATTCCTGATTTGGGTGGGTTGTAGTCATGTAGAATATGGTAAGAAAGCTTTTTCGAATCGGAGAATGATAAGATTTTATCTTCTCTGGAGTATATCTCATTTCTGGCCTTAGAAGAAATTAATAATTGATGTTTAATTGTTGGTTTCCCAAATTTTCCAAACTTCTCTTCAATGTATGCTGGTGTAAGGATAAAAACAGAAGCTATTGCCGATTTAGGAATGTCTATTCTTACGAAAACGAATCTGACATCATCGCATTGTAAACTCTCTCCTGAATCATATTTTATCAAAAGCATATTGCTCGCAGGAATACGATTCCATACTTGAAGGTTATATGATGTTCCCGATGTGACGATATAGGTGTCGATAAATTCCCGAGTGATTTTTGGAACCCCTTTTCCTTTTGGGGGAACTATTTCATATTGACCTGCAATTGCAGGGATTGGCAATTCTTTGCTCTCAAGAACTGATGCAATTAGTTTACGGACATTCGAACCGTCTGTTCTAGTCTTTCCCGTTATTTTAAATGGTTTTCCAATTAAGCTTGAGAAAAGCTCTACAAGAGTTTTCTCCTTAGTTAGTGCTTTTGGTGATATAGCTGGGATTTTAAATTCTTTATTCATTTTTGAAGTTTAGCAGTTCATGTAATTCAACATTCAATGCAGTTGCAATTTTTTGAAGATTGATGATAGAAACATTTCGCTCACCGCGTTCTACAGAACCGATATATGTTCTATCTAAATCACATGTAAATGCTAACTTCTCTTGAGAGAGATCAGATTTAGTACGTAACTCTCTTATTCTCTGTCCGAGATTGTTTAAAAGAGCTTGATCTGATTCATTATAAGAGTTTGTCATGAACAAAATATTTTTGGCAAATTTCGCTCAATGATGTAAATAAGTCTACGGACTATAAGTATCTATTTAGCGGGGTGGGAAGAAACAAGCTCTTTTGGTTTTCAGCATTTGATTTGTGCGTTGGCAAAACCAAATGTGCATGTTTGTGCGGTGGGTTTTTGCATGAAGCACAACAAGTGAATATGACGCACTCAGTGCGTCATATCCCTATTTTAAATTATTTCTTTAAATCAATTATTCAATAAAAAAAAGGAAGATTCACCATCTACTTTTAATTGAACAAAATAAGAAACCCGAAGATAGTATAAAAAACGATACACAAGAGTGGGAGCGTATGAAAATTAGTGGGTTGGGAGAATACTGAGAAGTGTTAAAGGAAACACCACCAAGAATTACCCCTTTTTTCGAATGGTCATGACTAAACCAATTAAAAAGATGATTCCACTAACAATAAGTGGTGTCCAATCAGCTTTGCTCACTGCTATATCAATGCCTAAGAAACTAAAGCTTTCTGAATCTTGAATCGCTTGGAAGCCGAATAATAGGGTTCCAACTAGTCCGATAATTAATAAAATGGTTCCAACAGCTTTCATAATTTAAGTTTTAAGGTTTTGTAAACTACAAGATAATAAAAAATTAAAAGCGCTGATAAAGGGACTTATAAATCAAAGGGGCATTGTAATTTTTAGGCTACAACGTGTTGAGTATTGATGTAAATGCTTCACTATTACTGTAAAAAGTAAAAGGCAACTTTAACTGCGACCCTTTCAAATTGAGCATCTTCAAACGAAGCGAATACTCCCGCGTCCATCAAGTAAAAGATTTGGGTTAACGAAAGTCCTAACTCTGCATAATGAATGTTTCGATCGGAGTACAGGTATCCAAACTCCAACTTTTCATCCATATTGGTTCTGTTCAAAAACGGTAGAAATTTCAACAACAAGTGATCATTTTCAATCGAAAAATGACTTTCTAGGTAGTAATCTTTGGTATTGAATCCATAGTAATCCAACAATCGGAATCCATTTATTTTAGGGTTGTCGATCACAAAAGTAGGGGCCGTATTGAAATTCTGATAATCGGCAAAATAGATGGAATTGGTATTGAAAAAACGACCTGCTTCAAAATAGTAGTTCACCTTATCCAACAGTAGGAAAGGAAAGGTCTGCTGCACCGAAATTTTAATCAAATCGTAGTCTGCTTGGCTATTGAATACGTTTTCAATCCCTTTTCGATAACCGATTCCAAAAGTAGGGTAGTTGGACTCTAAAAGCACCTTTTGATTGTCTTTAAAGGTGTAGAACTGTCTTGGGGTCCATTCCAATTTAGCTCGAAAAGTGACCGCTGTATTATTGCGGATTAATTTCGGATTATTGGTTACTTCTAGGTTCTCCGGAACATTCGGAGTGTATTCTTTATTGGTGATGTCGAGCAACTTAAAGTCTGAATTATTGAAGAGTGCTTGACGGTAGGCATATTCTCCACCTAAGCTAAGAACCAATCCATTGATGACATCTATCTGATGGTCCATTTTAACGAAATCGTGTTGAAACAGTTTCTTAACGTTTCCTGTAAAGAAAGTGGTAGAAATGGTGTTCAAACGATCTGAAATGGGGTCGTTTTGGTTAAAACCAGTCGTTCTTCTACCTCCTGAAATATGGATGAGTCCTCTTTTCTCTTTATTGTACTGCGATTTAATTTCCAATCTACCTGTATAGGTTTTTCGAGCCACTGCATACCCCACAATAGGTGTAATAGTAATGAACTTGTCTCTTCGGTTGTCCCAAGTATAATCGAGTAGCGATTTGACTGGTAAAAATCCGTCTACGGTGTTGTAGTAGGGGAAGGCACCAATTAATAAACCCTTTGGCTCAAAGATGTGCTTTTTGTTTTTACTGATTATTTTATCATTGAAGAGAAACAGGTCTTTAAGCAAGCTGGGTTGTGCAGTACTTTCAGACTCATTTTTGGCGACCTTTTCATTGGAACGAATGGATTTAAAAGTTTCCAACTCTTTATCTGAGAGAGGAATCTGTCTCATAGCTTTCCATGCGCTATCGGATTGATTAAAGGCACTATCCGAATAGTTGATGCTATGAATGAATTTTACTTCCATCGATCTGGTCTTATCGTTCCGTTCCCTCTTTTTTTGCAGCTTTTTGATTAATCGAACAAGCTTATAGGTTTCTCTATTGGTCAACGTTTCCTTAGTGATGAGCTGCTCTATTTTATGCTGTTCTGCACTGTTGTTGGGTAGGATATTCGACTCGTAGTTTTCCAAATTACCTTTAGATGCTTCATAATTTTGATCAATGCTCGCATCTATTTTATAATCCGTTTGAACGGTTAAATTACTCAGGCTTGCAAGGTAGTTCAATTGAAACCTTAGGCCTAATCCCTTTCCTGAAACTTTTATGAGGTGGTTGGTAGGCATCCAAACCAACGGCTTTATTTCATTGTAACGTTGTTTGTATTCCACTTGGAAATACTGCTTTTGGAGCACCACATCCACATGATTGATGTTCCATAAACCTTCATTGATGTATAAAAATCCTTTAATTAGGTAGCTTCCTTTCCGTTTTGGGATAATTTTAATTTTGTGAATGGTGCTGTTGTCTTCAATGTAACTGCCTTGGTATTCGAATTTATAGACTTTAAAGGCGTTTCTACTTATCGGGTTAATGACTTCTTGTCCCCCTAATTGATAAAAGTCCAAATTGATATAGGAAGGAATTGCCTTGGTAGTGTCTATTAAATCAGCTTTTTTAAAACTATACTTTTCTTTCACCGTGTTGGGACTGGTGTAAGAATAGTTCAAGATACTTTCAACCAAATCACCTGTTTGTACTTCTCCCAATCCTTCTTTTTCTGCAAACTTTTTAATGAGGTTGGGAATATTATCTACATCAGAAAACCCGCGAATATATAAGTCTGATTGATACCCTTCAATTTGTTTTTGATAATATTGAGCCATAACGATGGCTTTTCTCATAATGTTATAGGAAGGGTCTTCAACAATTGCACTTTCATTTTCGTTAGGAAAAAGATAGGAGATTGGGTTTAACTGAATCTGCAGTTGAGCTGAATTTCCATCCATAGAGATGGCTTGACTTTCGTATCCAATGCTTTGAATGTTGACTTTATAATCTCCACACTTTACAGGAATATCAAAACGACCATTAATATTGGCCATGGAAGCCGTTGCTAGTTCTTGTATAAAGATATTGGCGTAAGGGATGGGTTCTCCTTTCTCGTCTGTAATAATACCTTTAAGATTGCAGCTATTTTGCGAAAAGCTTACCGAACAGGCAGTTATTAGTAAAAAGAGAAAGAATGTTTGTTTCATTTATTGGTTTAAGCAAAAGAAGGTCCAAATTACAGGTTTTAGAGCGATCTTAATAAACATTACCCTGATTTATTGAATAGAGGAAAGAATTACATGATTGAGTTATTAATTGGGTGGTTCTATAAAGCTCAAATGGATGGTTTGTTTTTGCTTGATTGTCGTGTTCAAGTAATTCTACCTTAGTACTAGCAACTCTCTTTTTACTTCTTTATTTCTTCTGATGCCTATTTAGTTGCAGCATTTTAATCTAAAAGTGGTTGAACTATTTTCTACTTATAAAGCAATTGGCTTTCTTTTATAAAATATATAATCGGTGACTATACTAGGAATTCCACTACTTTTTAGATCTGAAATCAGTTGTCCTCTATGGTGTGAGTGATGGTTCGAAATGTGGAATAAGATATCTGCAACCGCATTAGAGAAGGGCTCGCCTTTAGAGTTATTGTATTCAATAACTTTTTCAAGATTGGTGGAATCTATTATTTCAATAGTGGAATGATAATTAGCGGTATCAAATTTTGAAATATTTTCTAAAGAATGTGTTTCAAAAACTCCGAAGGGTTGGGTACCATTAATTCGTGCATTCCAAATCTGGTGAGCATTGATAGAGTGGGAAATTAGGCCCAATGACCTTTCAGTTACAAGATGCTGGCAATCCATCAATAATTTTACAATGGCTTGATTGGTCGCATGGTGATAATTATAGAGATCTTTAAAATAGTGCTTCATATAACTCATTGTTAAAAGGATACTAATGATGACTAATATAAGCATCTAGTGGATTGCTTCATTCAATCCCATTTATTTTTCTTACCACTTTTACAATTTAGAAGTAGGAAGGAGAAAACAAAGTAGTTGTTTTCATAAAAATAGCCTACCAAAAGTACATCTAATGGTAGGCTTCACAGTTGTTCAACGTATTGTTTTTGTTGTATAGTCAGTCTATTGATCAGCTTGTTTTACAAATTGGGCATCGATGAGCAGTTTGACTTTATCAGATACGACAATACTACCTGCTTCAGTTACAGCGCTCCAAGTTAAATCAAAATCCTTACGGTTAATTTCACCTCTTATTTCAAAACCTGCTTTTGTTTGTCCATAAGGATCTACCGCAATACCATTAAAATCAACAGAAAGTGTAACTTTTTGGGTTTTGTTTCTAATGGTTAATTCACCGATTAATTCCTCTCCATCAAACGATTCGGATTGAAAAGTCATTTCTGGAAATTCAGCTGAGTTGAAGAAGTCATCTGATTGTAGATGAGCATCTCTGTCTTTATTTTTAGTGTTTACTGAAGCTGTTTTAGCACTAAACCTAATGGTCGCATTTTTAAAGCTGTCATCAGCGGTTTCAACTGTGGCATCAAATTCATCAAAATGACCTGTTACGGTGGAAATCATCATGTGTTTTACTTTAAACGCTACTTCTGAGTGAGTTTGATCAATCTTCCAGTTGTTATTATTCGTATTCATATGGTTCTATATTTAATTAAAATTATATTTTACAGATTCATTGGGACTTCTATTAATAATACGCGCGCACGATCAATGGCATTTACTTGTAAATTCGGGGTGTCCCATATTCCCATGCCATCTCTTTTGTTGAGTTGCTCTCCATTAACTTCTACCGAGCCTTCAAGGATGAACACATATACTCCGTTGCCAGTCTTTTTTATTTCATAGTTGTCGGATTTACCTTTTTCAAATTTTCCGATGTGAAACCATGCGTCTTGGTTGATCCAAACTCCTTGATCTTCTTTGTAAGGGGAGAGTACTTGATAGAATTGATTGGTTTTTTCAATGTCTCGAATTGAAATCTGATCATATCGAGGTGTCACGTTTTTAGTTTTTGGAAAAATCCATATTTGCAGAAATTGGACTTTCTTATCTTTATTCTTGTTGTATTCACTATGGTAGATTCCTGTGCCTGCGCTCAATACTTGTACATCTCCTTCTTTTATAACTGCGACATTTCCCATGCTGTCCTTATGTTCAAGGTCGCCTTCTAGAGGAATTGAAATAATTTCCATATTGTCGTGTGGATGGGTTCCGAAACCCATACCTGGACTAACTTGATCGTCATTGAGCACTCGAAGCACTCCAAAATTCATCCGCTCTGGGTGACGGTAGTTGGCAAAACTAAAAGTGTGATGTGTGTCCAGCCATCCATGGTTTGCATGTCCTCTTGTAGCGGCTTTGTGTATGATTCTATTCATGGTTTTATTTTCTTTATTGGGGATATGATTAAAGCCAACCTGATCGACGAGTTCATCTTAAGTAGATGTTGTAGACAATGCATCTTTTGCTTGGAGCCATTGAGGAGCAATAGCTCCAATAAGACCTGTCAATATCGACTTTTTGATAAATTCTTTTCGTTCCATAAGGCTTTGTTAAAATTATTGAGACAAAGTTGGGACTAAATAGAGTTCCTCAAAATATGAGAAATCGGTTAAGGCTTATGAAAATCCGATATTCTAAGAAAGGTGTTCTTTATTCCTGAATTGAGTAGGAGATAGCGACGTACATTTTTTGAAGAATGCACTGAAATTAGCAGGTTCACTAAAGCCTAATTCGAAGCCAATCTCTTTATTCGATAAATCAGAGAAAAACAACAACCGTTTAGCTGCTGTAATAATTCTGGTCTGAATATATTCTTTAGCAGTTTTTCCGATACTTGATTTCACAATTCGATTTAAGTGATCGGGAGTAATGTGAAGTTTTTCAGCATAGTAAGAGGTCGAATGTTCCTCCTTATAGGATTCATTTACGAGGTTCCTAAAAGCTTTTAAAGTGAAATTACCTGTGCTATCAATACTTGAGTCCAATGGGTTTATGGCGCAAATATTATTGCATTCTATTAATAATAATTTGAGAAAGGCACCAATCGATAACTCTTTCATATTGCTTTCACTTTTGTGCAGGGCATATATTTCATGTCCGAATTTAAGAATCTTATCAAATTGCTCTTTAGGTGGAAGGAGTGGAGGACTCTGACCGTAATTGTGGAATAAGTTTAAGCCTTCAATGAAGGACAATGGAATTGAATTTTCAATTAAAAATTCCGTTGAAAAAGTCATGGCGTAACCTGAGGATTGCTCATGTTCAATAACTTGATGTACTTGCCCCGGAGCGACAAAGTATATTTGTTGGTTGCCCATCTGGTATTCATTGAAATCAATTCTATGCACCCCATTGGCTTTATTGACTACCAAAACCGTATAAAAATTGTGTCTATGCGGCTCGTCTACCTGTCCGTTTCTTTTGACATATATATCTTCCATTTTAGAAATACCAAAACTGACGAATGCATCGTTTGGATTGACTTTCTTATAGGTTTTAATGGTGTCCATGTATAAGTTGAAACGCGTTTAAGATGGTAGAAAATTACACATGAAAATGATATGCTAAGAGTCAATTCGGTTATCATCCAAAAAAAAGGAGTTAGTTTCAACCAACTCCTTTGAAATTTAGTTAATGATATCAATATCGATAAACTACTGCATTGACATTCATTCCAGCACCAACTGAGGCAATTAAGAGTACATCCCCTTCCGCAATTTGATGTCCTTTCAACTGGTTTTTCAAAATCAAATCCAACAATGTAGGAACTGTGGCGACAGAACTGTTTCCTAATTTATGGATACTCATAGGCATTATGTTCTCAGGCATCTGCTTATCATACAACAGATAGAAGCGTTTGATGATGGCTTCGTCCATTTTTTCATTGGCCTGATGAATCAATATTTTACTAATTGCATCTATTGCCACACCACTTCGATCAACAGCTGTTTTCATGGCCAAGGGAACGTTGTTCAGAGCAAACTCGTATATTTTCCTTCCATGCATTTTAATGTATTTGGTTTCTTGATTTTCAGAAGGATTGTACGAACTCCCATAAAACAAATAATAGGCCTCATCCAATGTAAATGATTGGTTGGCTGAACTTAATATTCCACTATTACTGTTCTCATTTTTTTCCAAAATACAAGCGCCAGCACCATCAGAATAAATCATAGAATCTCGATCAAAAGGATCGACTACCCGTGATAACGTTTCAGTACCTACAATCAAACATTTAGAGGCCATTCCTGCTTTAATGAAAGCGTCTGCCTGTATTACACCCTGCAACCATCCGGGGCATCCAAAAATTACATCGTAAGCTACACAGTTAGGGTTTTTAATTTTCAAATTATACTTGATTCTAGAGGCAATGCTGGGTAACATATCAATCTGTGTATTCCCTTGGCTAACATCACCAAAATTTTGTCCAACGATGATATAGTCTAGTTCTTCTGGGTTAATACCAGAATTCTTTATTGCCCTTTCTGCAGCTATCGTCCCTATATCACTTGATTGTAAATCACTAGATACATATCTGCGCTCTTCAATTCCTGTAATCGCTTGAAACTTTTTGATAATTATTTCATTAGAGTTAGGAATCTTCAACTGTTGCTCATCAAAAAAATCATGAGAGAGAAAGTCTTCATTCTTTTGAATTATCGTAGGGATGTAACTTCCAGTCCCGGTTATTTTATTTTGCATAGAAACGTCATTTTAATTAAAGATATGCTCTTTTCTTCACACTGTATTGATTGGTTTTAATTATCGGACAATACAAATGATATAAAAAGGATTCTATCCGACTATTACTTCATCGAAGATTTGTTATGCAGCATTGGTTTCGAACTGATTTGAGGTGTTTTTTTCACCGCCTGCTTTCATCGCTTTCTCTCCTGCAAAGAATGTTTTATGATCGTCACCTAAATCTGAACCGGCCATTCTTTGATGTTTCACACAAGATACTCCTTTTCTAATTTCTTGACGTTGAACCCCTTTTACATATGCTAGCATGCCTTCTTCAGCAAAATATCCTGCTGTTAAGTCATTCATATGTAGGGCGGTGGTGTGATAAGTAGGTAGCGTAATCAAGTGATGGAAAATTCCGGCTACCCTTGCACCGTCACTTTGAAAAGTTCTAATTTTTTCATCTGCTAATCGACATAATTCAGAACCATCGTAAATGGCGTCCATCAAATTGGCTTTATCGTATTGAGCTACTTCCTTACCAGAAGTTAATAATTCTTCGTAGGCCTGCTTTCTAAAATTCAGTGTCCAATTGAACGATGGAGAGTTGTTGTACACTAATTTAGCATTTGGAATCACTTCTCTGATGCGATTGACCATGTGTGCAATTTGCTGAACATTGGGCGTGGGAGTTTCAATCCATAGCAGATCGGCTCCATTTTGAAGACTGCTAATGCCATCTAGCACAACACGGTCGATATTACTTCCTTCTTTAAATTTATATAATCCGTTGGGTAGTCGAACAGGGCGAACTAATCTTCCATTTCTTTTTAACAAAACGTCGTCTTCCTTTGCTTCGTGTATACCGATTTCCTCTGCTTCAATAAAAGCTAAATATTGCGCTGCTAAATCTCCTGGTTCTTGGCTTACAGGTAGTTTTTGAGTTAACCCAGCTCCTTCAGAGTCGGTTCTAGCCACTATTATACCTTCAGTAACTCCTAATTCTAGAAAGGCATACCTAATGGCATTTAACTTGGCGATAAAATCCTCGTGAGGAACTGTTACTTTTCCGTCTTGATGACCGCATTGCTTGGCGTCAGAGACTTGATTTTCAATTTGTATAGCACAAGCCCCTGCTTGAATCATTTGCTTGGCCAATAGATAGGTAGCTTCTTCATTTCCAAATCCCGCATCTATATCTGCAATGATGGGTACAATGTGAGTTTCAAAATTATCGATTTGATCTTGTACATCTTCACCCTGTTTTAATCGTCTAAATAAATCGTTCAGCTCAATTGCATCAGCCTGACGTAGGAAGTCGTAAATTTCTTTAATTAATGCAGGTACAGCTGTTTTTTCATGCATGGATTGATCAGGAAGTGGTCCAAATTCTGAACGAAGAGCTGCAACCATCCAACCAGAAAGGTAGAGGTATTTTTTTTCAGTGGTTCCATGATGTTTTTTGATGGCTATCATGTTTTGCTGAGCGATGAAACCATGCCAGCAACCTAGAGACTGAGTATATTGGGTTGGGTCGGCATCGTATGCTGCCATATCTTTTCTCATAAGAGCAGCAGTATAGTTGGCAATGTCTAAACCAGTTTTGAACTTGTTTTGAGCTATCATTCTGGCGGCATTTTCTGGATCTATTGAATTCCAAGTGGATCCATATTTTTCTTTCAGTTTTCTTACTGCTTCTAGAGCGGAGTCATAATTACTTTGTGCTAAATTTTTCATAATTTTGAAATACGTTATTGATTAATAATAATTAGATCCTGTTAATTGTTGCCGCAATTGCAGGATTGCTTTTTTATAGGTACTTGTAAGCAGGAAGAGTCAGAAATTCTTCAAATTCATCCGATAGAACAAGCTTGTCAAAAAGTTCAAATGCCAATATAAATCTAGTTTTAGGAATTTCATTTTTACCTACTGATGAAATAATTTTATCTACCTCATCGTGATAAAGTTCCATGTATAATTTCATGTTAAACTTCCTTCCGTCGTCCAATACAACTTCATTTCTAAGCCATTGCCATACTTGTGTTCTGGAGATTTCAGCAGTCGCAGCATCTTCCATTAAGTGATAAAGTGCTACTGCTCCATATCCTCTCAACCAGGCTTCCGTATATAAAATTCCAATGTTTATATTTTTACGAATGCCTGCTTCGGTCACTGTTCCCTGTGGTAGTTCTACTAAGTCAGCTTCTGTAACTGTTAAATCGTTTAATGAAACCTCTAGTTGATTGGGGGTGGGCATGTGCTTATTGAATTCTTGCATGGCTACTTCCACCAAAGCAGGGTGTGCTACCCACGTGCCATCGTGTCCGTTCGTCACCTCTCTTTCTTTGTCTTTTCGTACTTTTTCTAAAGCTTTATTATTAGCTACCTCATCGTTCTTGATTGGAATTTGAGCGGCCATTCCTCCAATAGCTAATATTCCTCTTTTGTGACAGCGCTGAATCACTAGTTTAGAATAGGCCTCCATAAACGGGGTCGTCATAGTGACTTGATCTCTATCTGGAACAACAAAATTCGTGTGATTTCTAAACTTTTTGATGTAGGAAAAAATATAATCCCATCTACCACAGTTAAGTCCTACTATGTGGTCCTTTAACTCATAGATAAATTCATCCAATTGAAAACTTGCTGTGATAGTTTCGATTAAAACTGTCGCTTTGAAAGTTCCAACAGGGACACTAAGATAATTTTGCGCAAAAACAAATACTTCATTCCACCATCTTGCTTCTAGATAATGTTCCAGTTTTGGGAGGTAAAAATAGGGGGCTGTATTGTTCTTCAAAAGGGTTTTTGTATTATGGTATACATATAATCCAAAATCGACCAAACTACCTGAAATTTCTACGCCATCAATCAGTAAGTGTCTTTCATTCAAGTGTAATCCTCTAGGTCTAACTATCAATACAGCCGTGTTGGATTTTAGCTGATATACCTTGTTTTTGGCCGGTTCAACCAAGGAAATTGTTTTTAAATTGGCATCTATCAAGTTTTGTTGACCCTCCATAACATTTTTCCATGTTGGGGCATTACTGTCTTCTAAATCAGCCATAAAAGTTTTAGCTCCTGAATTCAGCGCATTGATAATCATTTTACGATCAATCGGTCCAGTAATTTCTACCCTTCTATCTTGAAGGTCGTGCGGGATGTTTTTTGCAGTCCAATCACTATCTCTAATATGTTTGGTTTCTCTAGGGAATTCTGGGTATTTACCAGCATCAAATACTTTTTGTTGATTGTTTCGCCTATCTAATAATTTTAGACGTGCTTCATTAAAATTTTGGTGTAAAGCAGTTAAAAATGTTAAGGCCTCTTCTGTTAGAATATTTGGATACTTGTTACTGACCTCTTTAGAAAATTTTATCGTTGAACGATTGAATACTATTGAATCCATTTGAGCTAATTTTTGTTTCAACAATATTAAATCAAAAAAATCAAAATTCCTAGCGAACGTTCGTTAAAAGTATATTTTCGCAAAAAGTTATAGTTCGCAAAAAAGCTTATATTTGAATCTATGCAGGAAGATTATATCAAAATTATATTTGGCTTAAAACTAAAGCAGATAAGGGCTGAGAAGAATTTGTCTTTATTCGGATTATCTAAACTTTCAGGATTGTCAAAATCTTATTTAAATGAAATAGAGAATGGGAAAAAGTATCCAAAACCAGATAAAATCTCCATTTTGTCTGAGAAATTAGATGTTCCCTACGACCAAATGGTGTCCTTAAAGCTAGATAAAAACTTAGCGCCCATAGGAGATTTATTACAATCTAAGATTCTGAAAGAAATCCCATTGGACTTATTTGGAATTAAAGAAAGTACATTGATTGATATCGTAGCCAACGCTCCTGCAAAAGTAAATGCATTTATCAGTACAATTATCGAAATCGCTCAAAACTATAGTTTTAGTAGAGAGAGTTTTTTCTTGGCTTCAGTGCGATCTTTTCAACAGGCCAATAACAACTATTTTGATGAGTTGGAGCAGCAAGTGTTAAAATTTGTGGAGGCCTATCAAATTGACTTTAAACAACCGATAACCTCTTCAGAATTGGAAGAGATTTTAGTGGAAGAGTATGGTTATTCCATACAGTCGAATGAGTTGGACAAGTATGAAGCTTTAGGAACGTTGAGAACGGTTTTTATTCCAAGGACGAAGACCTTACTGTTAGCTAATGCGATAGATGAAGCCCAACGCACTTTTATTTATGCAAAAGAAATTGCCTATAATTTTCTAAACATTTCAGATCGACTCTATACATTTCCTTGGATTAAGTTTGATTCTTTTGATCAGGTGTTGAATAATTTTTATGCATCCTATTTTGCTGGAGCTTTAATTCTATCCAAAGAAAAATTGGCACGTCAACTAACAGAAATATTTGAAAAGAAAACTTTTGATACGACTTTATTCTTGAAAGCCATTAATGATTTTAATGCTTCACCAGAATCATTTTACCAAAGGTTGACCAATATCTTACCAAAAGAGTTCAACATCCAAAACCTTTATTTTTTAAGATTTACTCATGAAGCCGGGAGTGATGTCTATAACTTAAAAAAAGAGTTGCATTTATCTCATCAGCATTCACCACACGCCAATGAAACCAATGAATTTTACTGTAGGCGTTGGGTGTCATTACAAGTGTTGAACAGTATTAGTACTACTAAAAAGGAACATGAGTTTGCAGTTCAAATTCTTAACTATAAAAGTGATGGTTTAAAGTACCTAGTATTTTCGTCAGCGACTAAAGATCCATTTAAGGAAAACCATTACCGTAGTATTAGCATTGGGTTACTTATCAATAAACAACTACATAGAAAACTTCACTTTTTAGCTGATGAAGGAATTGTGACGAAGGACGTAGGAGTGACGTGTCAACGTTGTGCTATAGAAAATTGTGAGGTGAGAAAATCTCCTGCTACATTATTGGAAAAGTCTATTAAAAATAAAAAAATAGAGCAAATTGTAGAAGAATTGAATCGAAAATTTGGTTGATTAAATAGCCTATCAGTTTTAGTCAAGTTTTAATTTTTCTACCACTGCCTCTCCAGACTCATAGTCTCTTCCATAAAATAAGACGTATTTAGCTTCAGTGCTCGTGTTTAAAAAGCCTTCTTCTAATTGGACAAACAGTTTTTCGATGTATAGCTTTCGTTGGTTGATTACTACATACATCTGAGGGTGATCTCCTTTGCTAGTAGTCAAGAAAAAATGGATTTTATCTGTGGCTGCTAATCTAAATTCATAAAGTTGAGACGAATTGGCCAGTAGGGTCATGCCATAGGCCATTTTTTTCTGTATGCTTGTTAAAGGTTTTTTTACAGCTCCTTCTGTATATACAATCCTGTATTCATTGATGGGTTTTGAGGCGTCAATTTTACCTGCTCTTATATTCGCTTCATAAACATAAGTATTGTAATTGTTACTGTGCTGAATATAGAACAATTGATTTGGTGTTTTGGGTGGAGTGGGATATCCATTTTGAGCAAAACTTTGGATAAAACAGAAAACAGCTAGAACAAGAAAGTGGACGATTTTCATTGATTATGTTAGAATTTAATAGAGAGCGTCTATTGTCAATTAAAGGACAAATTTAAGAAATGAATACATGGAGAATGGATAAAGCAGGATTGTTGGTGTCCCGCTTTCATGCATTACCGTTTTTTCTATCATTAATGGCGGATTTTAAATCTATTAATCAAAGGATTGATTAGAGAATAAGCAGTCCTACTTATTCTTCACATATATCAACCGGATGTTGTTTTCTCCAGTTTCTTTTACTTCAATTTCAAATTCGCCTAAGCTCTTAATAAAAGGGTATAATTTAGGATAACCATAGTTCCTCGGGTCAAAGTCCGGTTTCTTTTTTATGATAAAACTTCCTAACTCTCCTAAAAAGGCCCAGCCACTATCATCAGATATTTCATCAATACTTTCTCGAATGAGCTTCATCAAGTTTTTATCTATTTTGCTAACAGAATCGGCTTTGTTGTTCGCTTTATTTTGTTTGTTTGCTTTTTCAGTAATTTCTTGTTCTTGGGCTTTCTTTAAGATCTCAATGTAGATGAATTTATCACATGCTGTTATAAAGGGTTTTGGAGTTTTCTTCTCACCAATTCCGATGACCAACATTGCCGCTTCACGGAGTCGGGTAGCAAGTCGTGTAAAATCACTATCACTAGAAACGATGCAGAATCCATCTACTTTTTTGGAGTACAATAAGTCCATTGCATCTATAATTAAAGCACTATCACTAGAATTTTTTCCTGTTGTGTAGCTATATTGTTGAATAGGAGTGATGGCATTTTCTAATAGAACATTTTTCCATCCCGATACATGAGGTTTGGTCCAATCGGCATATATTCTTTTAATGGTAGGATTGCCATATTTGGCGATTTCATCTAACATCTCTTTCACGTTGGCATAAGGTACGTTGTCGGCATCTATTAAAACTGCCAATTTTTGATCTTTCATATTGTATTTTCATTTTTAGTGAGTAGTAGTGGGGTTGATGGTGAAATTACCCAAAGTTTAGCTGTTGGGACTCCCTCAAAGTCAATTACTGCTTAAACATTGCGGTTCTCTTTTTTTAGCGCCTGGTATAAGTAATTTCCTATTGAAATGAATATCAGTAATAAAAAGAGTGGGAGAAATAAAACTCCGAGTCCATTTTGTTCATTTAAAGCTGTTTGAATAGTGGAGTATACGATATAGAAAAGACTCGCGGTTATAATGGTGTTTAGTTTTCGAATGAATTGAGTGGCTTTCAGATATTGTTGCGCAGTATTCTCCTTGGTAATCTGAACAGGATAATTGAAAAGATGAGGAAATCGATTGAGAATGAAAAGACCAACACTCATTACCACACCAAGAATTGGTAATGTCCAAATTTTGCCTTTTTGACTTAATTTATCAGGCTCACCCCAACTATTGTAATGGGTGGGAATACTTTCAGAGAGGTCTGAATAATAGTATAGCGGCCAAGCAATTATGAGTATAAGAAATATCAAAGTTAGACCATCGAAAATACGGTCTGAAAATTCTCGTTCAATATTTAGTTTAGGGCGAGTCATGTTTATTCATTATAAGTAGCAATTCTTATGGCTATCCGATACTAATTTAAGCAATAGTGGGATATTATCTAATATCTTGTTTTGTTGCTTTTTTCTGTTGGTAATGCCGATGGGATCGAATAATACGATACCTAAAGTCATCATAAAATAAACTTACTATTAAAATAATTGCAGGCAAGATTAGTGAGTAAAGTTGAATTCCTATTTTAAGGTACAAGAATCCACCGACTAAACCACCTAGAAAGAAAAAAGAAATAATATAAATCCTCAGTTTGATGGTTGCTAATATTGGTGCTCTATTTGGGTATGCTACAGGAAAGAATAATTGAGAAAACTCTATTCCTAAATCTGTAAATAAGCCAGTAAGGTGGGTGGTTCTAACAACTGCGTTAGATATTTTGGTAACGAAGGAGTTTTGAAGTCCCATGGCAAAAAGCAAGGTACAAACTACAATGTTCGGGTAAGCATTTAGCCAAGAATCGTAAAGGAAAGGAGTGGAAATTAGAATTAAAACCTCTATCAAAGTAGGAAGAAGAAAAACATTCATCTTCTGATTTGCTCTAAATATTTCAATTAAAAGGCTAGAACAGAACGAGCCTAAAAGGAATGAAAGAATATATAGAAAATAGATGGCTCCACTCCAAATTTCAAAATTAGAGACGTCATTCATCAATAGTGCAAAATGCCCTGTTACGTTGGTGGTGAGTTGACTAAATGCGATGAATCCAGTTACGTTTACAATTCCAGCCACAAATGATAATAAGGTAGCAATTCTTAGGTTGTGCTTTAATGTTCTGCTTTTACCTTGATGTCTAAACACTCGATTTTAGTTAGATTAGTCTTCAAATTGATGGTCAAAATCAATAAAAGTAAAGTTTAATTACACAATACTTAGCTTTCAAATCATAAAGTTAGCAGTAATTCAAATCTAAACGACAATCCTCATCAAAATATAACTAAACAATTAATTAAAAGGAAACAGTAATCGCTGTCTTCCGGGGCCTAATAGAAGTAATAATCGTGTGGCATTTAGCCTTATGTATCCCAGTTTTGTATGGTACTGTTAACCGCTAAGTATTTTAAGAATCCATCCACATCAAAAACGAATTCTAAGTTAGCTCTCCATAATTCAGGAATAGTGGATATGGTACTGCCGTGTAAATAATTGTACATTTCTGTAATGTCGCTCTTATCGCCAATACCATCGTTGTTCTTCAAATCAAATCCATTTAAAATGAATCCTCTTTGTTCGAAATTTGTTCTATCGTCTGTTTACATTTAAATAAGATTTACTCTTATATTGAACATCAACATGTTCCCTTACTAAATCGTTGTAATAAATGTTGATTGGAAAGTAGGAGGTATCCACATCTGAAAAGGTTTGAATTCCACCTCCACCAGGGTAAAAAACCAATTAATGCTATAATTGAATTAGTCCGTTTGTTTCTTTAAATACAGTTTTTGCTGTATCCTTCGCTATTCATCCATTTATTTTGAAATAAAAAAAGAGTGCAGTATTAAAAGCACTCTTTTTAAATAGGTTGTGGGGTGTCCTTTTTCATACTAGCTTTTGGCTTAAGTTAGAATTTACCAACTATATTTGGCTTTTTCACTCTAATGGATTTGGTGAAAGCATGCCCCATCAGTTTTATACCATTCCTACTGTTTGGCCTCATTACTGATGTCTATTTTTTTCAACTCTTTATAGTATCCATCAATTCTTGAATGGGCAGTTCCATCTATCAATAAAATGACGATCAACATAGCTATAGTAGTAATGCTAATGGCACGCCAGGTTGGCGTATGAATAAATACAATAACCAATGCTGCAACGATGATTATAAGGGGGATAGCTTTAAATACCACCGTTTGATATTCTTTCAAAGTACTCTCAGCACGCACAATTTCTGACTCCACGAATTCAGCGACATTTTTGTGATAAGCTTGTTCGAATTGTGTAATTCTTGCCTTATTGGTAAAGAATAAACCAAGTCCAATCGTCATTAACAACACTCCAGCTACCAAAGTAGGAATAATGTATGCTTTTGCAATTTCCGTTTTTCCAAGTTGCCAAAATCCAATACTAGCGATTAAAAAAAATAAGGCAAAAAGGATGAAGAACTTAGTGGAGAAGACCTCTGATTTAGCCCACTCTGTAGCTAATTTCAATATTTCCATAACGTTAGTTTTAATTTAGTTGATACTTTACTCTATACTGAGAAGGACTTAGTCCTTCAATTTTCTTGAATAATCGCGAAAAATAAGGAGGGTATTCAAACCCCAATTCGTAAGCTACATCTGAAATACTTTTTTGAGGGTGCAGCAGAATATTTTTAGCTTCATTGATTAAATGTAATTGCAGGTGTTCAGTCGTTGTTTTACCTGTATCTTTCTTTAAAGTGTCACTCAAATAGCGCTGAGAAACACCCATTTCATTAGCGACTTGTTCTATACTCGGCGTACCTTTTTCTTGCAGTTGACCTGATTCAAAATAGGTGGATAAATAGCGATTAAATTTTTCTAACAAATCATTTGAAAGTTCCTTTCTGTTGATAAATTGCCTTTCGTAAAAGCGATTGGCATATTTTAGAAGGGTGTCTAATTGAGAGATTATGATTTCTTTGCTGAATTCATCTTGATTATTTTGGTACTCAATTTCTATATTTTCAACGATTGATTCTATTTGTCTTTCTTCTTTAGGTGACAGGTGCAAAGCTTCATTGGTTGAGTATGAAAAGAATCCATATTTATTTATTTTGTTTGCTAATTCTGTTCCTTTTAAGAAATCCTCATGGAAATTAATTGCAAAACCTTTTTGTTCAAAAACAATACTGTTGTCCCACTGTAGAACTTGCCGAGGAGCTATGAAAATTAACGCCCCATTGGTAAAGTCATATTTTGTCCTTCCGTAGTTTAAATCTCCTTCCACATATTTCTTTAAGCTAATGGAATAACAGTCATTTGAAATAGGAGGAGAGCTTTCTCTTGGGCAGGGTAAAAATCCATCGCCTTTGGAATGAAAAACACTAAACATAGGGTGTTCTGGTCTTGGTAATCCTAGATAATCTATGTATGAAGATAGGGTTTTAAAATGTTTCATTGTATTATTGTTTAGTTCCACCAAGTTTTAAAATGTGGTAAACTGTCGTTTAAATTAACTTGTTCCCCGATCATTGGGGTAATGATTGTTATATTGCTACTTTTTGATTCTTCAATAATGGTGGTAAAGGGTTCATCCCAATCATGATTTGCTAAGGTAAACTTTCCAGAGTGAACAGGTAGTAACATTTTGGTATTTAAATCAGTGGCAGCTTTTATTTGCTCACCGGGTAACATATGAATGTACTTCCACTTTTCATCATATTGTCCATTTTCAAGAATTGCTAAATCAAACGGGCCCCACTTTTCTCCTATGTCTTTAAAATGGGTATCGTAACCGCTATCACCGCCAATGTAAATGGTGTGATGTGTTGATTTTAATACGAAAGATGCCCATAATGTTTTCGCTCGTTTAAATCCTCTACCTGAAAAATGTCGCGCAGGAGTAACCTTTATCTCCCATCCATCTTCGAATGTAAAGCTATCGTACCAATCTCCTTCCAATATTCGGTGGGAACTAAACCCCCAATATTCTAAATGGGCACCATTGCCTAATCCTGTGATCACCTTTTTCGTTTTAGGAATCAATCGTTTTAATGTGGTGTAATCCATATGATCCCAATGATCATGGGTCAAAAATAAATAATCGATTTCCGGTATATCATCGGTGGTATAGATGTCACTTCCTTTGTAAGCTTTTGTTGTAAAGGAAAGGGGAGATGCATTGCCACTTAAAACAGGGTCGACAAGTATTCTTTTGCCATCTAATTGCATAAAATAGGAGGAGTGTCCCATCCATATGAGCACATCTTCATTAGGATGTAGTGATTTTAAATCTGTTTTTTGTGTAGGAATACTCTGTGAAGGTTCCTTTGGTTTTGAGGTAAATAAGAATTCATACATTACTTTAGAATAACTAACTCCCTCACTGAGCATTGGCGTATTATTCAAATTTTGAAAGCCCCCATTTTTGTAATTGGGTGATCGTTCTATTCTCTTTAATCGTTCTCCCGACGGGTGTTTCCCGAATCGCTCTGTATTCAAAAATAGGAGTGTTCCGATTCCCACTGCTATGCCAATAAAAAGTAGTACCATCATGGTTAATTTTGCTAATCGCATTTGTCAAATTTAAAAGTTCCATTTAAAACCAGTAGCCTTTTCTGAAACTGTCCAAAGTTTTTGGGCAACTACTTTGTCTTTTGCATGTGGTTCTAATTCATGAGCACCTACAGGACCGGTCCAATGGTTTCTGCCCATAGGGCCATAAAACTCATTTTGGTCTAAATTAGGCTCTGTTGCACACATTAGTTGTGGATACGCTCCTTTTTCAGCCGACTGCACTAATGGAGACCATTTCATTAATTGCCAAATAAAGCGAGTTATTAAACTGCCACTGGTTCTAATCAAGGAGGTTCGAGAAGCACCAGGATGGCAGGCATATGCTTTTACATCAGTTTTTCCAGCCGCTTTTAAGCGATCTTGTAGTTCGTAGATGCACATAATCTGAGCTAATTTACTTTGGCTATATACCTCATTAGGGTTGTAATTTTTATCCCAATTCATGTCATCAAATTGTATGGTTTTGATGCCTAAATTGTATCCCATGCTTCCCACCGTAACTATCCTGCCTTTAGATTGTTCAATCAATGGATAGAGTAACCCTTGCAGTAAAAAGTTGCCGTAATGATTGACACCTAATTGGCTTTCAAATCCATCCACAGTAAATGTTTGTTTGGGCACTTGTGCTATTGCAGCATTGCAAATAAGGGCATCTATTTGTGGGACGGTTTTTAGAATTTCTTGGGCTGCCTTTCTTACCGAAGCTAGCTCAGCCAGATCCATTTGCAGAGCAGAAACATCAATTTGATTTCCCAACTTCGCTTTATACATCGCGATTACTTCTTTTGATTTTTCTGGATTCCTATTTAGCATGATTACTCTAGCACCTTTTGAAAGCAATATCTTAGCTGCTTCAAATCCTGTTCCACTGGTTGTACCTGTAATCAGAAACGTTTTCCCTTTTAAGTTTCTAATTCTATCCGGAGTCCATCCAATTTTATTAATTTCACTTGTCTTCATAATTGTTATTTTATCTTTCTTTGAAAGTATGAAGCAAAGGTCGGGTGGAAGATGGCGACTATTTTTATACAGTTTTTCGTAAGTGAGATACTTTTTGGTAAATAAACAATATGTTCTCTTGATTGATAGTTTAAATAATTGTGTTTAAATGCTATAGAGGTTCTTTAATGCATTTAGTAGAAAGATGGTTTGTTATACACAAATAGAGATAAGGAGTTGTTATTTAAAGTTGAAATTTATATTTAGTCCCAAAGGTTGGGGCGATCAACATTCATAGCTCTCAAATAGGAAAGAAATTGTCCTGCATGCACAGTTTCGTGATATCCAATTCGCAGAAGGTATTGACCGAGGTTTTTCTTTTCCCCATTTCCAGGGTGAATGATTTCTTTTTCATTCAATTCAGTAGCTGAAAATTGTCGAATACTTTCTAAAAAAGCATTTCTATAAGGTTTAGCAAATTTAATTTCATCTGAGACAGCGCCAAAAGGACGATTTTTCCATGGCGTTTGATAGTTTGTCATGCTACCATTATTGATGATGATGTTCCAACCATAGTCAGCTTCTAATACGTGACGAATCATTGCGATTGCCGACATTGCCTTTTCGTCGGGTTTCCAATTGTAATGACTCTCGGGAAGTGCATTCCACAGTTTTATGCTTTTTCTTCTAATTTCTATTAAGTTGAATAGGATTAATTCAGTGGGTGTCATTTTTATCGTTTGTTAGTGGTTTTCAGAAGTTGCGAAGGGAGTATTCTACAGCTTAAGTTGCAGAATACTGCTTGCTTAGGGTTAGAGAAATGTGATTTTTATTTTAAGCTAAATTAAAAAAAATGAAGGTGAAGATAAAATAGCACTAATCTTTGAATTAGGTACTATAACCTTTGTTCACTCTAGCCTTACCATACTTGAGTCCTGTCATAGTTCGGTAAAGTTCAGTAAATGGAGAATTACATTGCTAAACAATAGGATTTCTTTAAGGTATTTTCTGCATTCTTTTTTTATTTTCATGTTTCCAATTCAGCAATAGTACAATCCAAAATACAACAGAACAGGAAAAAATAAGGTAGGTGGTAGTATCCCCAAATTCAAAGAGTAAATTATACCACGCATGAAGCGTAACAGCAACAACTAGCGATTTGGTGCGATTGACACTCTCTCCTAACAAGTAGGAGAGCAGAGAATTGGGAAGTATAAACAATAGCGGTCTTAAAATTCTTGCTGAAATTGAACCTGATAATGTGCGTGTGGTAAAATGCCACAATTCCCACATCGCACCAATAATTAAATATTGCTTCCATTTTGGCAAGTGATTGAGCTGATCTTGAAGAAAGCCTCTCCAACCAAGTTCCTCACCTAAAGTAAAAAAGAAGATACCACCAAAGTATATTGTCATATTATAAATAGAAACCCCATTTTTGCCATAGTTCCCAAAAAATAAAAAGACCGCCATTGGTATCCCCCAAAACAAACAACTTTTAAAAGCCGAACTACCGAAAAAATGGATGGTCTTTTTAATTCTATTCTTAAAAATGTAGCTGGTAATGATAGCGGCTATTCCAGGACCCCACATAATGAGACTTGTTTTTAAGATAGGATCTAATGAAAGGTTATTCCAACTTATGGGGTAAACGTCTCGCCAAAAGAAAAAAGGCCATGATAGCAAACAGGCTATCAAATAAAAGAAAATGATGGGTTTATATTTTTGATAAAATTGCCACATTTTGCTTAGGGTTACCAATTTTATAAGGTTTGATTTTCTTTCTCATAGATTGCCAATACAATTATCCATCATATAGATAAAGTGTCTTGCTTGCACTAAATATAGCGCAAAAAAAAAAGAAAAAGAAAAATTTTCAAATAAAAAGGAAATCGGGTGAAATTTACTTTGGGCCCAGTTCAATAACTTGTAAATCTCTGATGATCTCTTTATCTATCACAAATTTAACTAAGGTTTGCACTTTGTGAAATCCGTGTTTTCCAGCTGCTCCTGGATTAATGTGCAGTAAGTTCAACTTTTTGTCATTCATCACCTTTAAGATGTGCGAATGCCCACATATAAAAAGCTTGGGAGGGTTATTTTGGATTTCTTTTCGAATAGATTGGTCATAACGATCAGGATACCCTCCAATGTGGGTGATCCAAACATCAACTCCCTCACAGAAAAAACGTTGGTGTAAGTGATAGTCTCTGCGAATGTCAAATCCATCTATATTCCCAAAGACTGCTCTAACTGGTTTAAATTCTTTCAATTCATCAATCAACTCCAATGTGCCTATGTCACCAGCATGCCATATTTCATCGCAATCTTCAAAATGAGTGTATACAGCCGGAGGTAAATAGCCATGGGTGTCAGAGAGTAAACCAATTTTTTTCATCACCTCTAAATTATTACTAAAAAGCGAGCTTTAAAAATTGAATTGGTTTTTATGAAGAGATAGTGCGTTAATTGTCGAATATTTAGTTCTCTATGTGAAGATTTAAATCTTATCTTTTACATTCTTTATGCTATAGAATAATTCCTTTTTTAATCGGCCCAAAGTGTATACAAATCATTATAATTTGTTCATTTTTGTGTTATGCACAGTTTTCTATCTACTTCTATTGGTGATGTTTTTGTTGGTAAATCAAGTGTTTTAATTGATTTAGCTCACTTTTTAAGTGAGAATTATTCCAATTCTGCTAAAATTGTATTGGTTGATTCTAATACAATTGCGTATTGTTTTCCCATTTTAGCTGAAGCTATACCGGAATTAAAAGAAGTAGAACTAATTGAAGTGGAACCTGGCGAAGGAAGTAAGGATTTAGAAATTTGTGCACACATTTGGCAAACTTTAAGCGAGTTGAACATCGACCGTCATGCTGTAATCATTAATTTGGGTGGTGGAGTAGTGACTGACTTGGGCGGCTTTGTGGCTGCTATTTATAAACGAGGAGTTGATTGTATTAATGTACCCACCTCTTTGTTGGCTCAGGTTGATGCCAGCGTTGGTAGTAAGAATGGAATTGATTTTATGGGATTTAAAAATCAACTGGGTGCTTTTACTCCTCCAAAAGGGGTTTTTGTGTGTATTGATTTTTTAAGAACACTGGATAAACGGCAATTGATATCAGGAATGGCCGAGGTATTTAAACATGGTTTAATTGCTGATTCTGCCTATTTTAATGAGGTGGTTGCTCAATTGAATGATATTGATTTTGAGAAAGTGGTATTTAAGAGCATAGCCATCAAGCATCAAATTGTGACGAATGATCCTTTTGAAAAAGGAGAACGGAAAAAATTGAACTTTGGACACACTGCAGGTCATGCAATCGAAAGTCTTTCGCTTGAAAAAGGAGTGGAGCTATTGCACGGAGAAGCAATTGCTATTGGTATGTTGATAGAAATAGAGTTATCCCTATTGAAAGGCTTATTTTCTGTTCAGCAACAAAAAGAAGTTTATTCCTTGTATCAATCGTTTTTTCCACTTTTTGCCATAAAAGAATCAGATATTGAGGCTATTATTCAGCGAAGTAAACAAGACAAAAAGAATCGAGGTGAAGTTTTTCAATTTACCTTATTGGAGTCGATAGGAAAAGCAATTATCAATCAAGAAATATCGAATAAAGAATATTATCAAGCGATAATCAATTACAACAATCAATTAACCTTATGAATTTAAAAATCAGTCATCCTACTAAGTTTTTATTCGGTAAAGTGGAGTTGCCTGCTTCAAAGAGTATTAGTAATCGTTTGTTAATCATTCAACGGTTATGTAAGCAGTCGTTTGAGATACTGAATTTAAGTGAGGCTAATGATACTCGTTTGCTGCAAGATATTTTAAGTGAAGATCGGAATGTGGTAGATGCACAAGATGCAGGAACTACTTTTCGGTTCTTAACAGCTTATTACGCCATGACTGAGGGTGAAAAAATTCTTACTGGAAGCGAACAGATGAAAAAACGTCCATTTGGAGTTTTAGTGGATGCTTTACGGGAGTTGGGCGCTGATATTTCATACATGGGGGAAGAAGGTTATCCGCCAATAGCTATTCGTGGTTCTAAACTCAAAGGAGGAGAAATATCTATAGATGGGAGTATTAGCAGTCAATACATATCGGCTTTATTATTAATTGCCCCAAGCCTATCTGTTGGATTGAGTTTGCATTTAAAGGGAAAAGTAGCATCAACTCCCTACATTAAAATGACGTTGAAATTGATGAACAAATTGGGTATTAGCTACCTTTGGAAAGGAAATGTGATTACCATTCCAAGTCAGCCATACAAACCCTTGACCGTAATCGTTGAGCCTGACTGGAGTGCTGCCTCTTACTTTTTCAGTTTTGCGGCATTGGCTTCATCCTCAGAATTGACCTTAATGGGACTAAATAAAGAAAGTATTCAAGGAGATCGAATTGTGGCTAATCTATTTGAACAGTTTGGTGTTAAGGTTTCTTATCTAAAGAAAGGAATTAAGTTACGTAAAGAGATTGTAGAGAATCCTTTATTACAGTTTGACAATGATTTTAACGATTATCCTGATATGGTGCAATCGTTTATTCCAATTGTTGCTGCAAGTGGTTTACCTGCGGTTTTTTCAGGTGTAAAGAGTTTACGGATTAAAGAAACCAATAGAGTAGAAGCACTGAAAATAGAAATGAAGAAGTTTGGCATCGAAATTATTGAATTGGATGAGGATCGCATAGAATTAAAGGAGCAAGCTTTAAAGGAATCTAAAGAACCCATAGCGACCTACAATGATCACCGTATGGCGATGTCTTTGGCTTCAATGGCATTGACACAAGATTACATCGAAATCCACAATGCTGAAGTGGTCAACAAATCCTTTCCTAGTTTTTGGGAGAATCTAGACCGAATTGGGTTTAAAATAGAGGAAATGTAAGTGGATTTATGCAATCCTATGTCTGTTTATGGTGTTTTATTTCAACTGATTACATCTATTTGTGATTTATTTATAGTAGTGGTTTAAAAAATCAAGAAATCCTTGAAAATAATAGTAGTTTTAGATTTCCTTAAAACTATTAATATGAGATTTTCAATTTTAATTTTCTTAATCATCTCTTTTTCATTTTATGCGAAAAGTCAGAATGATTCTATCGTGTCAACCAATTCAACTGAAAGAGTAACAGGCTTAAAAGCAGGGACTATTTTTGTAGGAGCTTCAAGTAACTTTTCTGTCACAAAAAACTCACCGATTTCTAGTTTAAATCAAACTATAAATACTATTATGTTCTCTCCAAAATTGGGTGTTTTTATTGGGAAGGGCGTTTTGTTGGGCTCCGAATATCAATTGTATAGGTCTAAGAGAGAAATACCGTTTATTAGCAATTATCAATATAATTCCAGTAGAAAGTATGTTGATAATGAACACTTGGTTTCAATTTTTGTAAGGTATTACTTTGGGTCTTGGAAGTTAAAACCATTTTTAGAAGTTAGTGGTGGAATTGGCAAATATAAGTCAACTTCAGAGGAAAAGGTCCATGGTTCTAATATAACTTACAATGAAGAATTTAACAGTGACATTAAGGAATGGAAGTTATCGGCAGGATTAAGTTATTTTATAACTAAACGAGTTTCCATAGATGGAATAGTTGGTTTTGGAGAAACAAAAGGAGATAAAAGTTATACGAATCAGTTTGTCAGAGCAAACTTTGGATTTTCCTTATTCTTTTAATACAACTGTAAAATAACTAAATTGAAAAAAGAAAAAAGGTTTATCAGAAAATGATAAACCTTTTTTTAATCTATTAAATGCCCTTAGTATGGAGAAGCTTCTTTCGTTTAAAACTCATTAGTGTAGTCTTTCACTATGTTATAAATACTATCTCTTTCCAAAGGTTTTCGATTGACTTGTTTAATTAACTTTACCAATTGCTCAGTTGTCATTGCTGGATTTTGTTCTTCTGCACCTGCCATTGAATATATCTTGGTGGTATCGTCTATCGTTCCATCGATGTCATTAACTCCATACGATAAAGATATCTGAGCAGTATCTCTACCAATCATTGGCCAATAAGCTTTTAAATGTGGGAAGTTATCCATATATATTCTAGCGATTGCGTAATTTCTTAAATCTTCAATCACAGAAACCTCCTCTACATGGCTCATTTGATTATTGCCATTTCTGTATTTCAACGGTATAAAGGTGTTGAAACCTCCAGTCTTATCTTGTAATTCTCTTAAACGGTTCATATGGTCCACACGATCTTCAAAACTTTCGATATGACCATATAACATAGTGGCATTTGAAGGCATTCCTATTTCGTGGGCCGTTTGATGAATCTCTAACCATTCATCAGAAGTACACTTATCTTTGCAGATCTCTTCACGAATTGCTTCGGCAAATATTTCTGCTCCACCACCTGGCAGGGAGTTTTGTCCGTGGTCTTTCAAAATTTGGAGACCTTCTCTATAACTCACTTTTGCCTTTCTACACATATATTCTAATTCTACGGCAGTAAAAGCCTTAACATGAATATCAGGTCGGATTTCTTTTATTTTTTTAATCAAATTCGCAAAATAATGAAGTCCCATTTTGGGGTGTACACCGCCTACGATATGCACTTCTGTAACTGCTGTACCCTCGTAACTTTTAACTTTTTCAATTATTTGCTCTTCAGACAACTCCCATGCATCATATTCTGTCTTTTCTCTCAATAGCTTAGAATACGCACAAAATTTGCAATCGAATACACAAATGTTGGTCGGTTCTACATGAAAATTTTTATTAAAATAAGTGTTATCACCGTGTTTTCTCTCTCTGATAAAATTTGCCAGAGCTCCAACAAAGGCTAACTCTCCTTTTTTGTAAAGAATTACTCCTTCATCGAAAGTGATGCGCTCTCCTGCAATTACTTTATCGGCTATTTTTCTTAAGTCTTGATCTAAATCTTTACTTAGAACAAGCTCTATTTGGGGTGCGGTCATGTCGTTCAAAATTTGTCCAAAATTAGGCAATCACCTAGAGAAAACGGGATTTATTGAGCTACTTTTAAAAACTTTTCAGTAAATGAAGTACCATTTGATGTGATTCTCAAAAAGTACATTCCCGATTCCAATGTTGATACATCTAATAACAAATTAGTATTGCCTTTGGTTGTGTTTGCTGAAACTATTTTTCCATCTATAGCATAAATATCAACTTGGTAGTTGTTGATTTTAGTAAAAGT
>Ga0209344_10000803_pt1 | contig 48036 bp, 48 predicted proteins | sample Cruoilmetagenom6_FD_187293 | JGI IMG/M metagenome (GOLD analysis project Ga0209344, IMG submission 187293) | Oil polluted marine microbial communities from Coal Oil Point, Santa Barbara, California, USA - Santa Barbara Oil Seep Sample 6 (SPAdes)... | ecosystem: Environmental > Aquatic > Marine... | reverse complement strand
CTCAAAAAACCAAGTAGGTGCCAGTTAGTATTAAAGCCATATCTGTCAACAACTTCCATACCTATTTTAGCACTAAAAATAGTTGCAAACGAAAATGCCATAGTATACAATGCCATATACAACCCTTCTTTCCCTTTTATAGCACGTGTCATTGCAAACCTATTTGTAAATGGAAATGCCAACATTTCACCTACAGTAATTAAGATCATACCTATAACTAATATTCCGGTCCAACTAGTTAAATTCAACACAATATAACTAGCTCCAATAAGAACTAAAGAAAAAGCAATAATTTGAATTTTATTTATTGTTGATTGTTCCAATTTATGAATTAATGGCATTTCTGTTAAAAAAATCAATCCGCCATTTAAAGACATTAATAAACCTATTTCAAGTTCGGTTAAACCATGAATATCTCTGTAAAATAATGGCAACGTTATAATAAACTGCCAAAAAACAAATGCCATTAAAAAAACAATGCCCAGAAAAAGCCAATATGGTTTATCTTGAAAAATAGATTTTTTATTAGTATCATATTCATCTACATCACTTTTCTTAATAAATGGCTTATTTTTCAAAATAAATCTAAATAAAATTATAGCCAGTATACATGTGATACCGTCTATCCAAAACAAACCATTATAGTTTAATGTTGCGATAATTAATCCTCCCAAAGCTGGTCCAAAAGAAACACCTAAATTAATAGCCAAACGCAATAAAGTAAGTGAGCGTGTAGTGTTTTGCGGTTTACTGTACGCATTTAATGATACAAATAAGGCCGGTCTAAAAGTATCTGCTACTAACATTGTAATAAAAACGCCAATTACAAAACCCCAAAATGTTGTGATATACTGAAGGCTTATAAATAAGAAACCTGTCAATAATAAACTCCAAAACATTACTTTATAATAGCCCACTTTATCTGTCAATTTACCACCAAGCCATGATCCTAAAAATGAACCAAGTCCAAAACTAGCCATAATCCATCCTACCTGAGGGCCCGTCAGCTGTAAATGATCTGTTAAATACAATGACAAAAAAGGTATTACCATCGTTCCCGCGCGGTTTATAAAAGTAATAAAAGCCAGCCACCATATTTCAGGAGACAAACCACTAAACGAATCTTTGTACAGGTATAATGTTTTTTTTACCATATTATAAAACTAAAAAACCCGGCATAAAGCCGGGTTAAATTTCTATTGTTAATTCTTATACTTATATAATCACAATAAATAAATACCCGAGCTTTTCATTCTTAATGAAAGCTTAAATTGGACATTATTAATTGTGGTAAACATATTTTTATTCTTTGAACAGTCAAAACTACAAAATAATTTTAATTTAAAACTACTCGTATTTATTATCTTTACTTAAAATTCAAAATTCATGCAAAAATTCGGATTGCTCCTTCTTTTTTTTATTCCCATAATCAGTTGTTCTCAAAAACCTGAATCAACTACATATACTCAACAAATTAGAAAACATCGTTATGAACTCAATGTGAAGTTTGCTGACAAAGAAACAACTCCATTAACAGAAAAAGATTTTAAAGAATTTTCTACTTTAAAGTTTTTTCCAATAGATTCTACATATCATATTACGGCGAAATTTGAGCTTAATGAAAATCCCATTTTATTTGAAATGCCAACCACTACTGATAGGAAACCTATTTATAAAACTTACGGAGTCGCTTCGTTTGAGTTAAAAGGGGAAACTTATGAATTACAGATTTATCAAAATCAAGAATTAATTTTGGATCCCGAATATAAGAATCATTTGTTTATCCCTTTTGTAGATAAAACCAATGGGAACGAGAGCTATGGCGGTGGGAGATACTTAGATCTTGAACAACCTGAAGATGATACCATTATTCTTGATTTTAACAGGGCATATAACCCTTATTGTGCATATAGTGACAGATACTCATGCCCAATACCTCCTATAGAAAATCATTTAAATGTGGCTATTAATGCAGGTGTCAAAGCATATAAACATTGACCTATGAAAATTAAAAAAGATATAAATGAAAGTGCTATCAGAATCGAACGTTTCATTCATAAGACGCCTGTACTAACTTCCCAGGCAATAAATAAAATGGCGGACGCAGAACTTTTTTTTAAATGCGAAAATTTTCAAAAAATGGGTGCTTTTAAAATGCGTGGAGCTACCAATGCTATTTTACAATTATCTGATACACAAAAGCAAAAAGGTGTTGTCACACATTCTTCCGGTAATTTTGCTCAAGCCTTATCTTTGGCAGCAAAAAATGTAGGTGTTAAAGCTCATATTGTGATGCCTAGTGATGCTCCTCAGGTAAAAAAAGATGCGGTAAAAGGCTATGGTGGAGAGATAACTGAATGTATGCCAACATTAGAAGCGAGAGAAAGTACTTCAAAAAAAATTCAAGAAGAAAAAGGAGCCACATTTGTACATCCTTTCAACGATTTTAATGTGGTTCTTGGTAACGCTTCAGCGGGAAAAGAACTCCTAGATGAGCATCCTGAATTAGATTGCATAGTTGTACCAGTTGGAGGCGGTGGTTTGGTTTCTGGAACTGCTTTAAGTGCAATTGCTTTCGGTAATAATTGTACTGTTATTGGCGCAGAACCTTTTGAAGTTGATGACGCTTTTCGCTCAATAGAAGCTGGTATGATAGTACACAATTCAACCACAAATACAATTGCAGACGGACTCAAAACATCTTTAGGTGATATTACATTTAATATTATCAAAAATCATGTGCAAGAAATTATTCGTGTAACCGAAGAGGAGATTATTGAAGCTATGCAGTTAATATGGGAGCGGATGAAAATTATTGTTGAACCTTCAAGTGCAACAGCTTTGGCTGCCATATTAAAATCAAAACAACAATTTAGTAAGAAGAAAATAGGAATAATGATTTCAGGAGGTAATGTAGACTTGAAAAAATTACCTTTTTAATATATCTTTTGTTCGTAATACATTAAATATTATTTCAAATGAGTTGGATAAAAACGATAAGCTATGAAGATGCCGACCCGGGCTTAAAAAAAATTTACACCCGAGTAAAAGGGTCGAACAATGCGATTGACAATGTTTTATCAGTACATAGCCTTAGACCGCATTCGCTTGTCGGACATATGACTTTATACAAAAGCGTTCTACACAATTCAAATAATACTTTACCAAAATGGTATTTAGAATCCATAGGGGTGTATGTAAGTTTTTTAAATAAGTGTGATTATTGTGTACAACATCATTTTGCAGGACTTAAAAGGCTCTTAAACAATGATAAAAAGTCAGAACAATTTTGGGAAGCCGTACAAAAAGATACTTTAAATTCTTATTTCGATGAAAAACATTATCTGGGTATAAACTATGCCAAAAATATTACCTTAGAAGTTCATAAAATAACAAAAAACGATATAGACCAACTTAAGTCATTGGGGTTTTCTGAGGGTGAAATCCTTGAAATTAATCAAGTAACTAGTTATTTTAATTATGTGAATAGAATGGTGTTAGGATTAGGAGTAACAACAAAAGGAGATATTCTAGGGCTTTCGCCGAATGAAAGTAAAGATTCTTTAAATTGGAAACATAAATAATCCCTATGCCAAGTCAAGAGATAAGACCTAAAACCCGTAAAAACAAAGCACTGGCCATGCTTGCACTTATTTTAGCAGGCGAAGCAATTTTCTTTTTACCATTTGTATTAGTACGTGTTTTTCGACCAACAGTATTAGAGGTATTTAACATCACCAACTATGAATTAGGTTTAGCACAAGCTGTTTACGGGGTTGTCGCCATGGTTGCCTATTTTTTTGGAGGCCCTTTAGCAGATCGATTTCCTGCCAGAAAACTAATGTCTATTGCCTTAGTGGCAACAGCAGTAGGAGGTTTTTATATCTCAATAATACCTTCTTTAAACGAGTTGAAATTTTTATATGGTTTTTGGGGAGCAACTACTATTTTAATCTTTTGGGCGGCCATGATCAAAGCAACACGTGAATGGGGAGGTAAAGAATTACAAGGGAGTGCTTTTGGTTTATTAGAAGGTGGTCGAGGTTTATCGGCAGCAATTATTGGGTCCATAGCAGTAGCTATTTTTGCAGCCTTATTACCCGTTGATTCTGCTAGCGCATCACTTACTCAACAAAAAGAAGCTTATAAATATGTACTTATTGCAGTATCAATTTTTATAATATTCGTTGCTACTTTTGTTTGGTATGCATTGCCAAAAGAAGAAGTTACCAAGTCTGAATTAAGTACAAAATTCTCCTCAAAGGGAGTATTGAAAATTATAAAAATGCCAACAGTTTGGCTACAAGCTATTATTATTGTTTGTGGTTATGTAGCATACAAAGCAACAGATGACTTTTCATTGATGGCTCAAGATGTACTGAATTACAATAAAGTAGAATCGGCAAGTGTAGGTGCCTTGGCTTTATATATGAGACCTATTGTTGCTATTGTTGCCGGTATTATTGCCGATAAATTGAGTGCTTCTAAAATGATTATCATCAGTTTTTTATTTATGTTGATTGGAGGACTTGTTATTGGTTATGGAGTATTGAATATTAGCATTCCTTGGTTTTTTATGACAATCATAATAACAACAAGCATAGGTATTTTTGCTTTACGCGGTCTTTATTTTGCCATAATGGAAGAGGGTAAAATTCCACTAATCTTTACAGGAACAGCTGTTGGTCTTGTTTCAGTAATAGGTTATACTCCAGAAATTTTTATGGGACCCTTAATGGGTTATTTATTGGATAGGTCACCTGGTATTTTAGGACATCAACATGTTTTTCTAGTTATAGCAACGTTTTCCTTAATAGGAATGCTTTCAGCAATACTATTTCGAAAAATTACCAGAAAAACTATCGTAAACTAGCCAAACTAGCTTTCAAGGTTTCAATTTTGGCCAAGGCATCAGCTTCCTTATTCCTTTCACTTGCAATTACCTGTTCTGGTGCATTACTTACAAAACGCTCATTACTTAATTTCTTTTGAACAGATTTTAAAAAGCCTTCAGTATAATTAAGTTCATCCGTGAGCTTTTTAGTTTCCGCATTAATATCAATAACTCCGGAAATAGGAATAAAATACTCATTTGCTTTTACACGAAATGTGAGTGCTCCATCAATTTTTTCAGAAGCATAAGTAATGTTTTCAATATTACCCAATTTAAGAATTACGGCATCCATATCATTTGCCGTATTTTCATTATTTAAAACAAACAAGTCAATTTTTTCCTTAAACGAAATATTTTTTTCTTTACGGATAGTTCGAATTCCCGAAATAACATTCGTGGCAAAATCAAATTCAGTAATCAATTGTTGATTCGCTTTTTGTATTTGAGGATATTCAGCAATAATTAACGCTTCTTCTGGCGTACGTTCTTCTATAAACTGCCAAATCTCTTCAGTTAAGAAAGGCATAAAAGGATGTAAAATTTTTAAATTATTTTCTAAAGCTGCTATCACGGCCTTGAATGTTTTTGCATCGATTGGTTGTTCAAATGAAGGTTTTACAATTTCTAATAACCATGATGCAAAATCATCCCAAATTAATTTATAAATCGCCATTAATGCATCAGACAACCTATATTTATTAAAATGATCTTCAATCTCTGCAAATGTTTCTTGAAACTTTGCTGTATACCAGTCAAGAGCAATTTTTGCAGCTTCCGGTTGCTCTATGGTTTCACTAACTCCCCAACCCTCAATTAATCGAAAAGCATTCCATATTTTATTTGCAAATTGTTTTCCTTGTTGACAAAGAGCTTCATCAAACATCAAATCATTTCCTGCAGGAGAGCTCAATAACATACCTACTCGAATTCCGTCTGCCCCATATTTGTTAATTAAATCTAAAGGATTTGGAGAATTGCCCAATGATTTAGACATTTTTCGTCGTTGTTTATCCCTAACTATACCTGTTAGATATACATTTGTAAAAGGTTTCTCTCCTTTATATTCATAGCCAGCAATGATCATACGAGCTACCCAAAAGAATAAAATTTCAGGAGCAGTTACAAGATCATTAGTTGGATAGTAATATTTAACATCTTCATTTTCCGGATTTCGTATACCATCAAATACACTCATTGGCCACAGCCAAGAGGAGAACCAAGTATCTACAACATCAGATTCTTGTATTAGATCAGATGCTAATAATGTAGGCTTACCTGTTTTTTCTCGTGCTAATTGTAAAGCTTCTTCTCTACTTTTGGCTACTACAAAATCTTCTTTACCATCTCCATAGAAATATGCGGGTATTTGTTGTCCCCACCATAATTGACGAGACATATTCCAATCTCTAACATTTTCCATCCAATGGCGATAGGTGTTGATAAACTTTTCAGGAAATAAGTTCACGTCTTTGTTTAAAACTGCGTCTAAAGCAGGCTTAGCCAGATCTTTCATTTTTAAGAACCATTGATTGCTTAATCTCGGTTCTATAACAGCTTTAGTTCTTTCTGAAGTTCCTACTTTATTTAAATATTGTTCCGTTTTTACCAAGAAGCCTTTTTCTTCAAGCTCTTTTGAAATTTCTTTTCGGGCGACAAAACGATCTTTACCTTCATAATGTAATCCAAAACTATTTAGAGTAGCATCATCATTAAAAATATCAATAACTTCTAATTGATGTTTATCTCCTAAATTTTTATCATTCTCGTCATGGGCAGGTGTCACTTTTAAACAACCAGTACCAAACTCAATATCAACATACTCATCTTCAATAATAGGAATTATACGATTACATATTGGTACTATTACTTTTTTTCCACGTAAGTGAGTAAAACGCTCATCATTTGGATTGATACAAATTGCCGTATCCCCTAAAATGGTTTCCGGTCGAGTTGTTGCAACGGTAACTTTTTCATTACTCCCTTCAATATTATACGCTAAGTAATACAAGTTACCCTGACGTTCTTCATAAATGACCTCTTCATCTGATAAAGTAGTTTTTGCTTCAGGATCCCAGTTCACCATTCTGTACCCTCTGTAAATCAAGCCCTTGTTATATAAATCAACAAATACTTTGATAACAGATTCGCTCATATCATCGTCCATTGTGAACTTGGTTCTATCCCAATCACAAGAAGCACCTAACTTTTTTAATTGCTCTAAAATAACACCTCCGTATTCATGGGTCCATTCCCAGGCATGGTTTAAAAATTCCTCACGCGTTAATTCATTTTTATCAATTCCCTGCTCTTTTAACTTTGCAACAACTTTTGCTTCTGTAGCGATAGATGCATGATCTGTACCTGGAACCCAGCATGCATTTTTTCCTTGCAATCGTGCACGTCGAATCAAAATATCTTGAATAGTATTATTGAGCATATGTCCCATATGCAAAACACCGGTAACATTTGGTGGGGGAATCACAATTGTATAAGGCTCTCTTTGATCTGGAGTTGAATGAAAATAATTATGCTGCATCCAATAGCTGTACCACTTATCTTCTACAGTATTCGCATTATACTTTGTTGGGATTCCCATTTGGCTTAATTCTTGATAAAAATGAAATGCAAAGTTACAACTATCGACAATAAGTAAAAACTTTGCCCGTTATAATTTTAACATTAAAAATGATTATATTTACACTTTAAAAAATATACAAAATGAAAAAATTAATATTGCTTTTATTTGTTGGATTGGTAAGTTTTTCAATGAATGCTCAAGAACCAGCAAAAACTGCTAAACCTGCAAAAAAGGCTAAAGAAGTAGTTGCAGATAAAAAAGTTGATCCGAATGCACCAGTTTTTGAATTTGAAAGAAAGATTGTAGACTATGGAGCGATAGAAAAAGGATCAGAAGGTGTTTATGATTTTAAGTTTAAAAACATTGGTAAATCACCTTTAATAATTTCGAATGTAAAAGGTAGCTGTGGTTGTACTGTGCCTTCTGCACCTAAAGAACCAATTATGCCTGGCGTATCTGGTGTAATTAAGGTCAAATATGATACTAATAGAGTAGGACCTATTTCTAAAACAATTACTATTACTTCGAACGCATCAGAGCCAAAAAAAGTAATCCGTGTTAAAGGATTGGTTAAAAAGGAAAGTGCTTTATCAATTTTAGAAAAGAAAGAAAAAAGTATGATATCTAATAATAATTAGACCCTAACTGTATTATAAAATAGAGCGACTCACTGGGTCGCTTTTTTTATTCCAATATTTTTTTTAGCTTGAAACCAAAAAGTAATTGTTTACCATCTCTATCAACTAAAAGCGTAATTTTTTTCCCTTCTTTTGTAGAAAACATGTGGATTATTTCTTCAAGCTTGTAATCATAAGTTGGTCTGCTATTTATTCTTAATACAATATCACCTTCTTGCAAACCCGCTTTATGAGCAGGAGAATCTTTTCTAATTGATTCAATCCGATATGAGGGCTTTAAAGCATATACATAGCTAAAAATAATCTCAACTGTTGATGAACCTTCATTATTTTTTAATAATCTATTTCGTCTTTCAGGAACTATCATGCTCCCATTATGTGATAATTCTAAACCACTCATATTATACAAAAAAGGGTCATTAAAATAGCTTGATGGATTTTTAAAAACTATTTTTTTATTGCGATAATCAAAAATTAAACGAAATCTCTTTAATATCTCAGAACCTAAAGTCCCATTACGTTCTTTATGTTTGTATACAGATTCTATTGAACTAGAATCTGGATAAGCAACATTTGCACTAGTAAAAATATAATTTCCTAACGAAATTTTATCAATTTTACTTCGCTTCCCATAAATATTACCACTCAAACCTTTACCTAAATAATCTTCAAAATATTTTTCTGGAACTTTAATCTTATCGCTTGATTTATCAAACAACCATAAGGCATCACTACCTCCAAGATCTATTAATAATTTAGCATCAATTTTTTCTCCGCTTTCCCCTTGAACTTCCAAAAATATATATGGTTTATTTTTATGGAATTCTAAATCAAAAAATTGACACTTTCTACATTTTTTGTATTCGTAATTACTTGGGTTAATAAATTTCAGCCTCTTAGTTGTATAATTTATGTCAACAATAAAATCTTGAAAAATGTCACCTCCTAAAATACCATTAATTGTTATGCCCATTCTAGAAGATAAATCAAATTCTTTACCCGGAATAAGGTAAATCATATGATTGGCATTAGCTATTTTTCCAATTCTAAAAAAATTGTCAGTCGATTTTATAGCGTCAATATATTCTCCAACTCCCAAACCTCTTAAACGTATTTTTTGTGTATTTCTTAATTTAATTGAATCACCAACACTTAAGTTAAACATTATGGTATTAGACACACCTGTATCTAACAAAAAATTCAAATTACTACCATTAACTTGTACTGGAATAATTATTAAATTGTTGATGAGTTTAAATGATAAAGATTCTTTTTTATCGCCACCCACAATTCGAAATCTATCCTGTGAGAAACTAATACTACTGTAAAAGCATAAAATAATCATTAAAAATAGTATTCTATATCTGGCCGGCATATATTTGGACGTAATATCTAAAGTTACTGAATCTAATTTACTGAGTGAAACTTTTAGCATAACTTTAACGCTGCACAAATATTGAAATGTTTGAATTCGATTAAAATAATTTTTGCAAATTTGCTATCTAAATAATAGACATAGAATGCCAAAAATATCTCATAAAGGAGCTCTTATGCCACAATCACCAATTCGGAAATTGGTGCCTTATGCCGAAGATGCAAAAAAACGAGGAACTAAAGTATACCACTTAAATATTGGTCAACCGGATATTAGAACACCACAAATTGCTTTAGACGCAATTAAAAATAATAATATTGAGATACTCGCTTACGCCCGTTCTGAAGGCTCAGAAGAGTATCGGACAAAACTAACGGCATATTATACCAAAAACGATATTCATTTGATTCCCAGCGATATAGTAGTTACAACGGGTGGTAGCGAAGCTCTTCTTTTTACTTTTGGGAGTATTATGGATACTCATGATGAAGTAATCATTCCTGAACCTTTTTATGCTAATTATAATGGGTTTTCAACAGCTTCCGGTGTAAAGGTCGTTCCAGTAATTTCAAAAATTGATGATAATTTTGCCTTGCCTGCAATTGAAGAATTTGAAAAATTAATTACTTCAAAAACAAAAGCTATTTTAATTTGTAATCCTGGAAATCCAACCGGTTATTTATATTCAAAAGAAGAAATAGAAAAACTAGCTGCAATTGTAAAAAAACATGATCTTTTTTTAATTGCTGATGAAGTGTATAGAGAATTTACCTATGACGGGTTGGAACATTACTCCATTCTACAAGTGGCTGGATTGGGAGAACATGCCATTGTTATTGATTCAGTTTCTAAACGATATAGTATGTGCGGAGCAAGAATTGGTTGCATTGTTTCAAAAAATAGCAATTTCATTAATACTGCTATTAAATTTGCACAGGCACGATTGAGCCCACCAACTTATGCACTAATTGCTAGTGAGGCTGCTCTCGAAACACCACAAAGCTATTTTGATGATGTAATTGTTGAGTATGTGTCTCGTAGAAATACCTTGATTGCAGAACTAAAAAAAATAGACAGGGTGAAAGTTGCTTCACCAAAAGGAGCCTTTTATTGTATTGCTGAGTTACCCGTAAAGAATGCCGATCATTTTGCACAATGGTTGCTTGAAAAATTTGACTATCAAAATGAAACGGTTATGGTTGCTCCGGCAGCAGGATTCTATTCTACTGAAGGTCTTGGTTTAAGCCAGGTAAGAATCGCTTATGTTTTAAATGAAAAAGATTTAATTCGCGCTGTAAAGATCATTAAAGAAGCCTTAAAAGTTTATAATAATTAAGTACCTTTCGGCTGCGCTCAAGGTGATAACAACAAATTGAAAATCCAAAAAAACATATCTCTAAAGAACTACAATACTTTTGGTATTGATGTAAAAGCTAAACAATTTATTGAAATTTCATCTTTAGAAAATTTAAAAGAATTGCTCTCGCTTAAAAAAGATTTTTTTATACTAAGCGGAGGCAGTAATTTACTCCTAACAAAAGATATAGAGAAGTTAGTTGTATACCTGAACATAAAAGGTATTGAGGTTCTTACACGGAGTACTCATAACCAGAATGACATTTTTGTAAAAGCACAGGCTGGAGAAAATTGGCATGAATTTGTACTTTGGTGTTTAGAACAAGATTTTGGCGGTATTGAAAACATGTCATTAATCCCTGGAAATGTAGGCACTTCTCCTATTCAAAATATTGGTGCTTACGGAGTTGAATTAAAAGATTCAATGTTTGAATTGGAAGCTTTAGAAGTTGATTCTGGCCAGGTCAAAATTTTCAAGAATGCTGACTGCAATTTTGGCTATCGAAATTCTGTTTTTAAAAATGAGTTGAAAGGAAAATATATTATTACAAATGTAACTTTTAAGCTTACTAAAAATAGACATCAACCCAATAGTTCCTACGGAGCTATTCAGTCTGAATTAGAGCAAAATAATATTGAAAACCCAACCATAAAAGACATTTCTAACGCAGTAATTACCATTCGCCGGAGTAAACTTCCAGACCCTAAAGAATTAGGTAATAGTGGTAGTTTTTTTAAGAATCCTGTGATCTTAAAGCATAAATTCAGGCAGCTTCAACACAAGTTTCCTGATGTACCCCATTATATCGTGTCAGAAACTGAAGTAAAAGTACCTGCAGGTTGGCTCGTGGAGCAAAGCGGCTTTAAAGGTAAACGATTCGGTGATGCCGGAGTACATAAAAACCAAGCTTTAGTCTTGGTAAATTATGGTACTGCTTCAGGGCAAGAAATTTTTGAACTCTCTAAAAAAATTCAAAAAACGGTTTTCGAAAAATTTAATATACAGCTTGAAGCTGAGGTGAATATTGTTTAAAAAACGCCTAAAATTAGCTTTAGACGTTTTTTTTGCTTAGAATTTAACTATTCTTTATCAAATAAAGCTTTATGAATAAAGCCTGCTACTAACGCTCCTGCAATTGGTGCCACCCAAAACAACCATGATTGCGTGAGGTATTCACCTCCTACGAACAATGCCTGGCTCATAGAACGAGCTGGGTTCACAGATGTATTTGTAATTGGGATACTAATTAAATGAATTAAGGTTAACCCTAGACCAATAGCAATAGGTGCAAATCCTTTAGGTGCTCTTTCATTTGTACTCCCTAAAATAATTAATAAAAAGAACATTGTCAATAAAAATTCAGCTACAAAAGCTGATGCTAATGAGTAACCGCCAGGTGAAAGTTCACCGTAACCATTTGCAGCAAAACCACCAATATCGACAAAATCACTCTTCCCTGAAATAATTAAATACAAGGCACTTGCAGCCAAAACAGCTCCAAACAACTGAGCAATGATATAGGGTATTAATTCCTTTGCAGAAAATTTACCCCCAGCCCAAAGACCAAGAGAAACTGCAGGATTAAAATGTCCACCAGAAATATGACCAACAGCAAACGCCATAGTCAATACGGTCAATCCGAATGCTAATGCAACTCCAACAAAACCAATCCCCAATTCAGGATAACCAGCTGCAAAAATGGCACTACCACAACCACCAAATACTAACCAAAAAGTACCGAATAACTCGGCAGTAAATTTTTTCATAATAACAAAGTTTAAGTTAATTAATGTTTTAGGTACAACAAAATAATAAAGTCGCATCTAATCAAATATACATTAAAATCTAGGTGCTTCAAAAACAAATCTTTTATTACCTTTGTAACATAAATTATATGTAATGAAACTTCTACTAATTACAATTGCATTATTGGCCTTGGCTTTCGCCGGAATCGCCATAAAAATCTGGGCAAAAAAAGATGGTGAATTTGCAGGTACTTGTGCTAGTCAAAATCCCATGTTGAATAAAGATGGAGATTCTTGTGGTTTTTGTGGTAAAACACCCGATCAATTTGATACTTGTAAAGAACCTCAACATAATTAGTTAAGTTTGTAGCTATGCTACTCCTTGTACTTTTCTATGTATTTCTTTTTGTTGTAGTAATTCAACTTTATTTTTACGTATTCCTTTTCGGGAAATTCTCATTTACGAAAAATAAAAAAATAAAAAAATCCGATTTTTCCGTTTCTGTAATAATAGCCGCGAGAAATGAGGCTAAAAATTTAAAAGAAAATTTACCATCAATTCTTGACCAAAAGTATTCCGATTTTGAAGTTATTGTAATAAATGATGCTTCAACCGATGGAAGTAATACTATTCTTGAGTCTTTTCAAAACAGATATGAGCATTTAAAAATATTAAATCTAGACTGTACGAATTCTTATAAAGGAAATAAAAAGAACGCAATTGCTAAGGGTATCGCATTCACTTCAAACAATCATTTACTATTTACAGATGCAGATTGTAGACCAGTTTCTGAAAACTGGATCTCAGAAATGACAAGTCGGTTTTCTAATAACAAAGAAATTGTCTTAGGGTATGGCGGCTATCAAAAAATTGATAATTCATTTTTAAATAAACTAATCAGATATGAAACGCTACTAACTGTTATTCAATATTTTTCATATGCTAAAATTGGTATCCCGTACATGGGTGTTGGTAGAAATTTAGCGTATAAAAAAGAACAGTTTCAAAAAAATAGAGGCTTTGAAAATCATAAACATATTAGATCTGGAGATGATGATTTACTAATTAATGAAATTAGCACACAAAATAATACTGATATTTGTTTTACTAAAGAAAGCTTTACGGTATCAAAACCTAAAACAAGCTTTAAAAATTGGTTTCAACAAAAAAGACGCCATATTTCTACAGCAACTAACTATAAACCAATACATCAGTTTTTATTGGCTTTGTTTTTTGCCTCCCAATTTCTATTTTGGTGTTTAGCAATAATATTACTGAGTTTTTCGTTAAATTGGCAATATGTAACTATTTTAATTGCTATCCGACTAATTTCACAATATATCGCTATACAAAAATCAGCTTCAAAATTAGGTGAAAAAGACATTGTGTTATTTACACCATTTTTAGATTTTTTATTAGTGTTTACTCAGATAGGTTTGTTTATTATCAATCTAATTTCTAAACCTAAGCACTGGTAGTTTATTAATATGAAAGAAAAAATAGAAATTACCGAAGCAATTATTAATGCCAAAAAAGGCGAAGAAGCTGCTTATACCTTATTGTTAAATAAGTACTGGAAAGATGTATATCGCTTTCAGTTCAGTAAAACTAATGATGAAGATGAAGCAGAAGATATTACTATTAAAACCTTTGCTAAAGCATTTGATAAAATATCAACTTTTGATGAAAACTATAAATTTAAAACTTGGTTAATTTCTATTTCAAAAAATATTTATATCGATCATCTAAGAAAACAAAAAACAGAAACTGTTTCATTAAGTAACGAAAATGATGCTTATCATGTTAAGGATGAAGAGCCAACACCGGCAGATAAATTGATTATTGAGCAGAATTTGGCACAATTACTATCGTATATTAAACAATTGAAACCTCATTATCAAGATATTATTCATTTGCGATTCTTTAAAGAATTGAGTTATAAAGAAATTTCGCTACAACTTGATGAACCTATGAATAATGTCAAAGTAAAACTTCTTCGTGCTAAAAAATTATTAGCGGAAATTATTAAAAATTCAGATTCTTAAATTTTTAGTACATTCACTTCATTATAATTTTATATGAAGAAAATATTACAATCCTTGGGTCCTGGCTTATTATTTGCCGGAGCCGCCATTGGAGTATCACATTTGGTACAATCTACTCGAGCAGGAGCAGATTTTGGCTTTGGTTTGTTATGGGCCTTACTTTTGGTAAATCTTTTTAAGTATCCTTTCTTCCAATATGGGCCACGTTATGCAACCGCAACAGGTGAAAGTTTAATTGATGGTTATAAAAAATTAGGGAAAGGTGTTTTAATTGCCTATTACATACTAACTTTTGCGACTATGTTCACCATTCAGGCAGCAGTTACTATTGTGACCGCTGGCTTAGCTGCTCACCTTTTTGGAATTACTCCAAATTTAACCATATGGAGTATTATTATTACGCTGATAAGTTTAATGATATTAATGATAGGCAAATACGATTTTTTAGATAAGCTTATTAAGGTAATTATCATCACGTTGACTTTAAGTACCATTATAGCCGTAAGTATTGCAATTTTTAATTTGGACACTTCTTATAGTCTTGCCCCTATATTACCGAAAGGAAGTGTAGAGATTGCTTTTTTAATCGCTTTTTTAGGTTGGATGCCGGCACCTTTAGATATTTCTGCCTGGCACTCTCTTTGGGCTTTAGAAAAGCAAGAAAATACTGTTGACGATTTTAACATGAAAAAAACCTTGTTCGATTTTAATCTTGGTTATATAGGTACAGTTTTTTTAGGAATCTGTTTTATCGCACTTGGCGCTTTGGTCATGTTTAATTCAGGAAATGAATTTAGTAGTAGTGCGGGTAAATTCGCCCAACAGCTTATTAACTTGTATACCGAAAATCTTGGACCATCAACTGCAATATTTGTTGCAATTGCTGCTTTTACTACCATGTTTAGTACCACATTAACAACCTTGGATGCATCACCCAGAGCAATGGCAAGGTCAACTGAATTACTATTCAATAAAAAATCATCTAAGTACTATCTGTTTTGGATCTTACTTTTATCGGTAGGAACTATTATTATTTTGAGTTATTTTATATCAAATATGATAACAATGGTTAAAATAGCCACTATCCTTTCATTTTTAACAGCTCCTTTTTATGCAATCGCCAATTTTATACTTATTTCAAGTAAGCATACACCAAAAGAATGGCATCCATCTATGAAAATGAAAATATTAAGCTATTTAGGTATTATTTTCTTGATCGGATTTAGTATTTGGTATTTAATGAATTTGTAAATTTGCTTCTTGAATTTAACTTATGGCTGAAGAATCAGTAATACTTCCTGTAAAAAAACCCAAATGGTTACGTGTAAAATTGCCTATAGGTAAAAAATACACTGAACTAAGAGGTTTAGTAGATAAATACAACTTACATACAATTTGTACAAGTGGAAGTTGCCCTAATATGGGTGAATGCTGGGGAGAAGGTACTGCTACTTTTATGATCTTGGGAAATACCTGCACACGCTCTTGCGGATTTTGCGGAGTGAAAACTGGAAGACCAGATACAGTAGATTGGGAAGAACCGGAAAAAGTGGCTCGATCTATCAAAATCATGCAAATTAAGCATGCCGTGATTACATCAGTTGATCGAGATGATTTAAAAGATGGTGGATCTATTATATGGGCTGAAACAATTAATGCTATACGAAGAGCAAATCCAACGACCACTTTGGAAACGTTAATTCCTGACTTTCAATTAATTCATAAAAATATTGATAAAATAGTAGCCGTTGCTCCTGAAGTAGTTTCACATAATGTAGAGACTGTTCGTCGTTTGACACGCGAAGTTCGTATTCAAGCAAAATATGACCGAAGTTTAGCTGTTCTTGAATATTTAAAAAATAATGGCATCAATAGAACAAAATCAGGTATTATGTTAGGTTTGGGTGAGTTGGAAGAGGAGATTATTCAAACTATGAAGGATCTAAGAGCTGCACATGTTGATGTGGTAACTATTGGTCAATATTTACAACCGAGCAAAAAACACTTGCCCGTAAAAGAATTTATTACTCCCGAACAATTTAAAAAATACGAAGAAATAGGCTTGGAAATGGGCTTTAGACATGTTGAAAGTGGAGCCTTGGTAAGATCATCATATAAAGCTCAAAAGCATATTTTATAGCCTAAACAAGTTTAAATTTAGAATAATTAACACTTCTATAACAACTGTTTAACCTATCATTAACGCATACAGTACAATTTTATTAAGACTTTTGTCGTTATAATACAAGAAGCAAAATAATAATTTTGTTTTCATTGTATAAATTATTTGAGTTAGTTAAAAGAAAACGCCTTTTTTCAAAGGCGTTTTTTTAGTTTAAAAAAAACTCTTTTAGAAGTTTGGCACGAGAATTGTAACTATAGTATTGAAGCAAAGTAAAATTTGTTTTCATTGTATGAATTATTTGAGTTAGTTAAGAAAAACGCCCTCTTTCGAGGGCGTTTTTTTATTTTATACGATTAGTAAACTTATATTTTAATTGATTTTATTAGTTATAATATAGAGATATAGTTAATTTTAACTTTGTCCCCAAATTATGTACAAGCACGGCCAATTTTGATAATTATATTAACCAACAAAAAATAATATGGAAATTATAATTATATCTGTTGTTGCTTTTTTTGTAGCCATTCTAACATTTTTTTCCGGGTTTGGCTTAGGTACAATTTTAACTCCTGTTTTATGATCTTCTTCCCTGTAGAATTGGCTATTGCCTTGACGGGAGTGGTACATTTCTTTAACAGTGTATTTAAGATCATATTAGTTGTAAAAAATGCAGATAGAACTGTGCTATAAAGGTTTGGTATTCCTGTGGTCATCGCAGCTTTTCTAGGCGCATGGTTATTGTTTCACATTCCCGACAGCAAGCCATTATTCACTTATACTATGTTTGAAAATACTTTTGAAGTATACCCTGTAAAATTTATCATCTCTTTATTACTGATCATTTTTGCCTCTTGGATTTGATCCCGTATTTCAAAAATTTACAATTTGGCAAAGACAAATTAGCACTTGGTGGGGCCTTAAGCGGATTTTTTGGTGGCCTTTCAGGAAATCAGGGTGCGTTAAGAAGTGCCTTTCTTATAAAAGCTGGTCTTACAAAAGAAACTTTTATCGGTACAGCAGTAGTTGTATCTACTTTTGTTGATTTTACAAGATTAAGTGTTTATGCTTCTAAATTCACCAAATCCGGATTGACGGATAATCTTAAACTGGTGATCTTTGCTACTTTATCAGCAATTACCGGAGCATATATTGGAAACAAATTATTGAAAAAAGTAACCCTAAAATTTCTACAAACAATTGTGGCAATTATGCTAATTTTAATTTCAATTGCCTTAGGAGCAGGATTTGTCTAATATGGAGGAAAATGCATAAGTTAGTTTATGAAATTATTTCTATATTTAGGAGTATCTAAATTAGCATGTTAGATCGTCTTAAATATAATAACACAGTATGAGCATATGTGGAAAGAAAAACTAAAAGTATACGATGCATTAGTAGCTAAATGCCCGAGGTTTGAAAGAAAAGGTAAAACGATGCCCTATACATCTGCCAATGGCTATATGTTTTCACTATTTAATAAAGCCGGTGAAATAGGAATACGATTTTCAAAAGATGTACAACAAAAATATTTAAATGAATTTGAAACAACACTTTATAAATCATATGGAGCTATAATGAATGGTTATATATTAATCCCGGATAAAATGCTTGGTGACTTGGATAAATTGGCGAATTATTTGAATGAAAGTTATGATTATTTTATGTCAATTGAGCCAAACAAGCATAAAAAATAATTGTATTATTAGTGAGCAATAATAAATTCCCTAACCAACAATTTTACTTTACCTTCAGCATTTTTTGCGGCCTTTTGTACGGCCTCATGCGAAACGCTTTCAGCTTTTCCTTCAATACCTAAATCTGTTATAACAGAAAGGCCCAAACAATGCATATTCATGTGTTTAGCCACAATCACTTCCGGTACAGTACTCATTCCAACGGCATCTGCCCCGACCAACCTTACCATTCTGTATTCTGCCGGTGTTTCAAAAGTAGGGCCTTGTAAAGCCAAATAAACACCTTCTTGAACTTTTACCTTATGCATTTGAGCAATCTTCTTTATTTGAGCGATCATCTTTAAATTATAGGGCTCATGCATATCAACAAACCGCTCACCAAAACGTTCATCATTTTTTCCATGTAACGGGTGATCTGGCATCATATTGATATGGTCATTTATAATCATAATGTCACCCACTTTGAATGAAGGATTTACGCCCCCTGATGCATTGGAAACAATTAAATTTTCAGCTCCTAAAAATTTCATTACACGTACCGGAAATGTTGCTTGGTGTATAGACCAACCCTCATAATAATGAAAACGGCCCTGCATAGCTACCACTTTTTTACCTCCCAAGGTTCCAAAAATTAATTTACCTGAATGCCCGGTTACAGTTGAAACTGGAAAATTAGGAATGTCTTCATAAGCGATTTTGACTATTATACTAATATCCTTTACCAAGTTTCCTAAGCCGGTACCTAATATAATTCCAAAATCAGGTTTACTAAAACCTTTTTCCTGTAAATATTTAACTGTTTCTTGAACTTTGTTCCACATAGTTTTTAATTAAAGTGTTAAAATCATTTTGGTGATCCAAAAATGTTGTTTCAATTGGTAAAAAATAAATATTTTTATATGTTGAGTCAAAAGCTCTGACATAGTCTTTTTCAGTTGTAAGTATTAATTTTTTATCGCTTTTAATCTGATTAAAAGTATTTTGAATTTTAGCAAGATCTTTTCTAGTAAAATCATGATGATCTGAATATTTCAAATGTTGAAAATCTATCTTTTCAGTATTTAAAAATTCACTTAAGGGCTTAGTTTTGGCAATTCCGGTTACCAACAATACCTTGTATGCATGTAATTCATCAATTTTAATTTTTTTTAAACCTTTAATTGTTTCCGCATAAGCGATCTTAGAAAAGAAAACTGTTTGATGCATTTCAGGTTGTAATTTATCAGCTATTTTAAATTGTTCTTCTTCAGTTAAATACCCAGGACATTTTGTAACAATAATGACTTGTGCCCTGTTTGCCCCAGAAACTTTTTCACGTAGATCACCAGCTGGTAACATGGTGTCATCTATATATAATTTATGATAAGGTGTCAATAAAATATTATATCCTGCTTCTACTTTACGATGTTGATAAGCATCATCTAATAAAATAATATCAGGTTTGTTTGGTAAAATCTTTAACTGATTAATTCCATTTACACGATCGGCATCTACAGCAACAATAATATTTTTAAATTTTCGGAAGAATTGCATTGGTTCATCGCCAATTTGCTTTACCGTAGAATTTTCATTGGCGATGATAAAACCTTTAGTTTTTCTTTTATAACCCCGACTTAATACAGCAATTTTATAATCATTTTGCAATAAGCGAACCAGATATTCTATTTGAGGTGATTTACCTGTACCACCAACGCTTAAATTACCAACGACTATGATCGGTATATCAAAACTTGTGGATCTTAAGACACCTTTATCGTACAGTTTATTACGTATTGTGACTATTTCACCATACAAAAATGAAAAGGGATATAATATTTTTCGCAATGTCTTCACAAAACGAAAGTACAAAATAGATTAATAAGGCACGTTGTCAACAATTTCGAGTCCGTAACCTATAATACCTACACGTTTTTTTACGTACTTACCATTTGAGATCAATCTAAGCTTACTAATATTAAGATCATGAAGAATCTGAGCACCAATACCAAAATCTTTTTCATCAAGTTTCATTTTTGGTACTTGACCATCATTTTCAAGTTGTAGATCTTTTATTAATGCCAAACGGTTGATTAAATTAAATGATTGATTTTCCTGATTTATAAAAACAATTGCTCCTTTACCATCATCATTAATTAATTTAAACATTCGGCTAAAGGTATCGTCAGGTTTATTCGTAAGTAACCTAATAATATCATTATTAATTAAAGTGGAGTTGACTCTTACCAAAACACTTTCATCCTCTTGCCAATCTCCTTTGGTCAAAGCAATATGCAATTGATTATTAGTAGTTTGTTGATATGCTCTCAATCGAAACTCGCCAAAACGTGTTTGCAAATTAAAATCCTCAACTTTTTGGATGAGTGAATCATGTTGCATTCTATATGCAACTAAATCTTCAATGGATATTATTTTTAAATCGAATTTTTTTGCCACCTCGATCAACTCTGGTAAACGTGCCATTGAGCCGTCTTCACTAAGAATTTCAACTAATATACCAGCAGGTTTAAAGCCAGCTAACCTAGCTAAATCTATTGCCGCTTCTGTATGACCTGTTCTACGCAAAACACCACCATTCTTTGCTTGAAGGGGAAATATGTGTCCCGGGCGCCCAAGATCATGGGGTTTTGTAGATTCATCTACCAAAGACTTTATTGTTTTCGCTCTGTCATGGACTGAAATTCCTGTTGTACAACCATGACCAATTAAATCTACTGAAACTGTAAACTGTGTATGATGCAAAACAGTATTATTCTTTACCATCATATCAAGATTCAATTCTTCACATCTATCTTCAGTAAGTGGTGCACAAATCAAACCACGACCATTTGCTGACATGAAGTTTATCATCTCTGGGGTCACTGCCTCTGCGGCAGCGATAAAATCACCTTCATTTTCTCTATCCTTATCATCTACTACAATTATAAGTTTTCCCTTTTTTATGTCGGATATGGCTTCTTTTATTGTATTTAATTTCAAGGTGCGTACTTTAGTTAATGTCATGTTAGTTGCTTTTTACTTTCTTACCACTGAATGTTTTTTTGAAAAAATTTACTATTGGTTGTAAGAAGGCATCTATACTAAATATGCCTTTATCTTGTGTAGCTCTACGCATCAATAATAAACCGAAAGGTAATGTAATTAAAGTAGCCATCCAACCACCAATTATTGCAGTGATGGCACTCGCCTCTGCCATTTTTTTACCTAAGGTTGAAATAAAAAAGTAGATTACAAAGATAATAATTGCAAGTATCATTGGCAATCCAAAACCGCCTTTTCGTATAATTGAGCCCAGTGGCGCTCCAATAAAAAATAAAACCAGGCAAGCAAAAGAAAAAGCTAGTCTTTTATGGTATTCTGTATCGTATACATTTAAAAATCGCTGTTTATCTTTAAATGTTTTCTTATAACCTTTCACTTCATTTAATGTTCTTCCAATTTTCGCAATAGCGTTATCCATCACTTTTAGTTGATTAATTGAATCAAAATTTTCTAAGATAATTGGATTCATGTCTTTTTTAAACGAAGAATCTACAAACATGAGACTGGCACTATTTCTATTGTAAAAATTCTCTGCTTTATTCAGTACATACTCATCATATGGAATTTTTAGTGAATCTCTATAATAATCCAGCTGATTCAAACTAAGCATTTCCCTATCTTTTTTATAATCTGCAGCATCAATAGCGCCCAACTCAGAGACATCAATATTCACCGTATACTCATCAAAGTATGATTTAGTGAACGGCATATTTTTGGTTTTATTAAATGACCTGTTTTTACCTATTATATCTTCGTAATGATATCCTTTTTCGAGAACCAGCGTCATATATTTACTGCCCTTTTCAGTAGTGATCTTTCCTTTTTCAGCTTTTATAACTTTTACATTCGCATTCGCTCCTTTATTAAGATCATAATAAATATGCACATCTTTCAAAAGATTATCTTCTTCACCATATTTTTCGGCAAATTTGATGCTATAACCTGGAATTTCAGTATTAAATGTTCCTGGAATCAATGCCAAAGCCGGTTTTGTTTTTTGCATATCAACTAACAGATTTTTAAACTTAAATGCGGCTCTTGGGAAGGCATAATTTAAAAACAAAAAATTTAAACCGCTTAATATTATCATCAAAAAAACTAAAGGTCTTATAAAACGTTGTAAACTAACTCCTGCTGATTTTATAGCCGCAAACTCATAATTTTCAGATAAAGAGCCTAATGCCATAATAGATGATAAAAGTATAGCTATTGGTAAAGCTGTCGAAACCATCATTTGAGCAATATATCCAAGGAATTTCAATATAATCAAAACACTAATACCTTTACCTGCAATTTTATCAAACTGCAACCATAAAGTTTGCATTACTAAAACAAAAAGAACCACAAAAAATGTGGCTAAAAACGGAATTAAAAAACTCTTAAGTATATATTTATCTAAGATTTTCACTTAACTAAAATTTTTATTTTTAGTATACCAGACATGTAAAATAATTATCGCAACTTCAATTGCTACAATTATTTATAAAAAAATTAATTATATAAGTTACCGGTCTTTTATAATTAATTTATTCTCAATTCAAAACGCTATAATCTGTTGATCAAATAGCCTTCCTTTTTATATTTAGCCTCATCAAAAACAAATAATTTACTTGATAAGGTTTGATTTGTTCTAAATTTAGAAATAGTTAATGTTGTAATTGTTGAATTATTCCCTTTTTCTATCAAATTATAGATATGTTTAGTTTTAACATCAACACCTAATAATACATTTGCAATTTCAGAATTACTATCAATAGGCATTAACTTTACATATTGAATCTGTCTTCCTTGTATATTTATAATTTTATCCCAGGTATATGTAAATCCTTTTTCATAGAAAGAAAAGAATTTTGATGGTGTTAAGGTATTATTATCATCCGCATCAGCGTCAGAAATATTCACTTCTTCATCTTCTGGAATTATAGTAAACACTTTTTTTCCATCAAATAACTGATTGGTTCCTAAAAAATTAACATTATACAAGTCACCTTTTAATGTTGCGTTGCCACGAGTTTCTTGATGTACATTTTCTTTAGTATTATCTAATACATACTTAAACTCTACATATATATTCTTATACGAGTTCATTTTTGTAGAAACTTCATCCAATAATTTCTTTGATTTACCATCGCTTTGGGCAAATGTCATAGTAATACTTGCCATTACTATTACCAAAAAGAGTACTAATTTTTTCATTTTAATTGATTTTTTCATTTTTAAAGAATTCATCAAGAGCTAAAACATCAGTAATTAAGACTTGTCTTGCCTTACTTCCTTCGAATTGACCTACAATTCCAGCTGCTTCAAGCTGATCAATAATACGTCCCGCTCTGTTATATCCTAATTTTAACTTTCGTTGTAATAAAGATGCAGAGCCTTGTTGTGCATTTACAATAACGTAGGCTGCGTCTTCAAACAACTTATCTCTATCTTCAATATCAATATCAAGACTTGTGCCACTTTCTTCTCCAACATACTCAGGCAATAAATATGCACTTGCATATGCTCTTTGCGAACCAATGAAATCAGTTATTTTATCAACTTCTGGTGTATCTACAAAAGCACATTGTAATCTTGTTAATGCACTACCTGTTGATATTAACATATCACCTTTTCCTATTAACTGATCAGCGCCACCATCATCTAAAATTGTTCTTGAATCAATTTTAGAAGTTACTCGAAACGCTACTCTTGTTGGAAAATTTGCCTTAATTATACCTGTAATTACATTAACCGAAGGACGTTGAGTAGCAACTATTAAATGAATACCAATTGCTCTTGCTAACTGGGCTAAACGCGCTATTGGTGTTTCTATTTCTTTACCGGCTGTCATAATTAAGTCAGCAAACTCATCAATAACCAATACAATATATGGTAAAAATTTATGCCCATTTTCAGGATTCAATTTTCTGGCCTTAAACTTTTGATTGTATTCCTTGATATTTCTTACATATGCATCTTTTAACAGATTATAGCGGTCATCCATTTCAATACATAAAGAATTTAGAGTATTTACAACTTCAGTCGTATTTGTAATAATAGCCTCCTCACTATCTGGCAACTTTGCTAAAAAATGACGCTCTATTTTATTAAAAAGTGTGAGCTCAACTTTCTTAGGATCCACCAAAATAAACTTGACTTCGGCTGGATGCTTTTTGTATAATAGTGAGGTTAATACTGCGTTTAACCCAACAGATTTACCTTGACCAGTAGCACCCGCCATTAATAGGTGTGGCATTTTAGCTAAATCGATAACAAAAGTTTCATTAGAGATAGTTTTTCCCAAGGCCAGTGGCAGTTCCATTTCAGATTTTTGAAATTTCTGTGTTGCTAAAACTGACTTCATCGAAACGATGGTTGATTTTTTATTTGGCACCTCAATACCAATTGTTCCTTTACCAGGAATAGGTGCAATAATACGAATACCTAAAGCTGCTAATGACAACGCAATATCATCTTCTAAATTTTTAATCTTAGAAATTCGAACACCTTTATCCGGTACAATTTCATATAGAGTAACCGTTGGACCAATAGTAGCCTTTATACTGGCAATACCAATCTTATAATTACTTAAAGTATCGACAATTTTATTTTTATTGACTTCAAGTTCATCTTGATCTATCTGAATATTTTCATTTCCATAACCTTTTAATAAATCGAGTGAGGGAAATTTATAGTTTCCCAATTCTAACTTAGGGTCAAATTCTCCAAAATCTTCAACCAATTTATTTGATAAATTTTCAACTAACTTATCTTCTTCAAATGTCTTTTCAACTTCAATAGCGACATGTTCAACACTTTTCTCAACATCTTTATTTAATTTTTGACTTGATCTTTCAAAGTCTAATTCTGGGCTTTTAGTTTTTTCTAAAGTTTCAACTGGTTTTTGAGAATCATCTACCGAAAAATTGACTTCGGATGTTGGTTTTTCAGCTATTGCTTCAGCAACATAACCTTCTTTCGTAATATCATCAATAGCAGAAGTTTTTATTGATTTTACTTTCCTTTTTGGTAATTTTTCTTTGATCATTTCCGGTGTCAGTTTCAACCTTGAAATCAAATAGGCTAATAAACTAAAAAGTAAGATTAAAAAAACACCTACTCTTCCAATAAAATCATTTAAAAAATCATTTAATTCAAAACCTACAACTCCTCCAAAAAGTGCCCTTTCCGGGAAGAAAAAACCAAGTGCTAAGGCAATCCAAATCATATTGATAATTCCCCAGAACCAAATTTTCCGAATTTGCTTTAGTGGTAAATGTAATATTGCTACCATTCCCGTAAGGAACAATAATACTGGTAAAATGAAGGATGACAATCCGAAGCCCTTATAAATAAAAAAGTGACTTATTTGTGCACCTATTTTGCCTAATAAATTTTTCGCGTTGCTAATTCTTTCAGTAAAAACATCCAATTGACTTTGATCTGCCTGCCAATTTGCAAAAAATGAAATAAAAGAAACTAATAGAAACACACTAAACAACACAACAAAAACACCAAAAATAAGATGTGTTTGTTTGCTTTTAAAAGAACTAATTAATCGGTAATTCCCTTTCTTTTTAGATGTTACTTTTTTCTTCTTTGCCATCAATAAAACTGTATCTCGCAAAAATACATAAAAATATATGAGTTGTTAAGACCCAGGGCCAAAGTTTAAGAAAATTTTGGTAGATAGATTATAAAACCAATAATTACTGCAATTATAGCTGCGAAAGCAGGTGCACCAGCGGCAATATCCTTTATGAAACCTATTTTTTTATGATAATCCGGATGCACAAAATCTGATAATTTTTCTATGGCTGTATTAACAGATTCAGCAACTAATACCAAGCCAATTGCCAAAAATTGAAACATCCACTCTGTTGCAGAAATATCCATTACAAAACCCACAATTGTCATAATGATCGCAATACCAAACTGAATCATGATACTATGTTCAGTAGTAATAAGTAATCGCGCACCTCTTAAGGCAAACGTTAAACTTCGTAGTCTGCCTTTTAAAAAACTATCATTTGGGTTTTTCATTTCTAAATTACTCGTCCAAGAGTGCTTCTAAAGCTGCCTTATAATTGGGCTCATCAATAATTTCAGGAACTTGCTCGGTGTATACAACTTTTCCATTTTCGTCTAAAACTATTACCGCTCGAGAATGTAAACTTTCTAAGGGCCCATCTGTAATGATCAAACCATAATCTTTACCAAAAGCACCTGTACTATAATCTGACAAATTAACAACGTTCTCAATTCCTTCTGCTCCGCAAAAACGAGCTTGTGCAAAAGGTAAATCTCTAGAAATACATAATATTTTAGTGTTTTCAAGTTCAGCAGCCTCCTCATTGAATTGACGTACGGACGCGGCACAAGTACCTGTATCTATACTCGGAAAAATGTTTAATACAACTTTAGAACCTTTATAATCTGATAAAGTAGATTTAGACAAATCAGTTTTAGTCAGTGTAAAATCAGGTGCCTGAGATCCTATTTGAGGTAATTGACCTAATGAATGTATTGTATTTCCTTTTAATGTTATTGTAGCCATAATATTTTTTAATTTATAATATAAAAATAATAATAATTCGTAAGCTTCTCGCAATCTGAATCAATTATTTTAAATCAATTATTATACTAATTTATTTTAAAATAATTGACATAGAAATAATCTATGAAAATATAAAATATTTCAATTTTTATACCTGTGCTTTTTCAAAGAGATTCCATAACTTTATAGAATACAAAAACTACTATAATTAAAAAATAATAAACATTATGAATAATGAAAGTAAATGCCCTTTTTCTGGTGGGGCGGTAAAACAAAGTGCTGGAACCGGTACAACAAACCGTGATTGGTGGCCAAATCAGCTAAATTTAAATATCCTACGTCAGCATTCTAATCTGGTTGACCCAATGGATAAAGATTTCAATTATGCAGAAGAATTCAAGAAACTTGATTTAGGAGCTGTAAAGAAAGATATTTCCGATTTAATGACTGACTCACAAGACTGGTGGCCAGCAGACTATGGTCATTACGGTCCATTGTTTGTTAGGATGGCATGGCATGTTGCCGGTACCTACAGAATTGCAGACGGCCGTGGAGGTGGCGGCACTGGCTCACAACGTTTTGCTCCATTAAACAGCTGGCCAGACAATGCTAATTTGGACAAAGCTAGACTATTGCTTTGGCCAATCAAACAAAAATATGGCAAAAAAATCTCTTGGGCTGATCTATTAATTTTATCAGGTAATGTGGCACATGAATCAATGGGATTGCCAATGTATGGTTTTGCAGGTGGTCGCGAAGATATCTGGCAACCGGAAGAAGATATTTATTGGGGTGCTGAAGGTGAATGGTTGGGAAACAAAATGCGCTACGCTGAAGATGGAGAATTAGAAAATCCACTTGGAGCTGCTCACATGGGATTAATTTATGTAAATCCTGAAGGACCTAATGCAAATCCAGATCCAATTGCTGCCGCTCACGATATTCGTGAGACTTTTGGACGTATGGCAATGGATGATTATGAGACCGTGGCACTGATCGCAGGTGGACATACCTTTGGCAAAGCACATGGTGCAGCAAGTGATGCAGAATTTGTAGAAGCTGAACCTGCTGGTGCTTCAATTGAAATGCAGAGTATGGGTTGGAAGAATAATTTTAAAACCGGAAAAGGTTCAGATACTATTACCAGTGGTTTGGAAGGAGCATGGACAGATACGCCTATTAAATGGAGTCATAAATTTTTTGAAAATTTATTCGGATATGATTGGGAATTGACTAAAAGTCCGGCTGGAGCACATCAATATAAGCCAAAAGGAAATGCAGGTGCAGGAACTTTTCCAGATGCTCATGACCCAGACAAGAAACATGCACCATTTATGTTAACAACAGACCTTTCTTTACGAATGGATCCGGCTTATGAGAAAATTTCAAGACAATTTTTAGAAAATCCTGAAGAATTTAAAGATGCATATCAACGTGCCTGGTTCAAGCTGACTCACCGTGATATGGGACCCGTTTCCCGTTATTTAGGCCCGGAAGTACCAGATGAAGAGTTAATATGGCAAGATCCTATTCCGAAAGCTAAACATGAATTGATTAACGATAAAGATATTTCAGATTTAAAAACCAAGATATTGAACTCAGACCTATCTGTATCACAATTAGTTTCTACGGCTTGGGCTTCCGCATCAACTTATCGTGATTCTGATAAACGTGGTGGAGCCAATGGTGCCCGTATTCGCCTTGCCCCTCAGAAAGATTGGGAGGTTAATAATCCAACTCAACTATCGAAAGTATTGGATACGCTTGAAAGTATTCAGACTGAATTCAACAATACGCAATCTGGTAACAAGGAGATTTCATTAGCAGATTTAATTGTTTTAGGTGGAAATGCCGGTCTTGAAAAGGCTGCAAAAAATGCAGGTAATAATATAACAGTACCATTTACTCCTGGACGTGCCGATGCTTCTCAAGATCAAACAGATATAGAATCATTTGCGGTACTCGAACCGGCTGCAGATGGCTTTAGAAATTACATGAATGCTAAACACAGAGCTACAGCAGAAGAAATGCTCGTAGATAAGGCGCAATTAATGACACTTACTGCACCTGAAATGACAGTTCTTGTTGGTGGAATGAGAGTTCTTAATACAAATTTTAATCACTCTCAACATGGTGTATTCACCAACCAATCAGAAGCATTGACTAATGATTTCTTTATCAATTTACTTGATTTAGGTACAACGTGGAAGGCAACTTCAGAATCTGAAAAGATTTTTGATGGTTATGATCGTAAAACAAACCAATTGAAGTGGACAGGTACTCGTGTTGACCTTATTTTTGGATCAAACACAGAGTTACGTGCATTAGCCGAAGTTTATGCATGTGCAGATTCTAAAGATAAATTTGTGAAGGATTTTGTGTTAGCATGGAACAAGGTTATGAATCTTGATCGTTTCGATCTTGTTTAATTAGGAAATCACTTAAAATAAAAAGAGCCAACTCTTAATCTGAAGAGCTGGCTTTTTTATATTTATTAATTAAATATTTTAATACAATATTATCTTTTTGGATTCTTATATAATTAATAATATAGAATATAATTAACAATTATTTTAATTATAAAAATTCAACTGTTAATAAAATAAATTTGTTTTTTTCATTTTAAAAACTAACTTCGTTAAGCTATTGGGAAAGTTAAAGTATAATTTAACTCCTACAATTATGACTGAAAAACATCATCTTCTAACCAATGATGAGTTTGAAGAAAAATTTAGTAATTGCGATCTACCTGCAGTTATTTTTACGCACGAAGCGCATTTACGATTAGCTTATATTTATATTAATAAATACGGACTTGACACAGCAATTGATAAACTATCAATTCAGATTGCAGATTGTGACAATAAGTATGGTGATGGTACTAAATATAACAAAACACTTACAATTGCCTCTACTAAAATAATGTGTCATTTTATTGGAAAGGCGCAATCAACTGATTTCAATAGCCTATTAAGAGAGTTTCCTAAATTAAAACTTGATTTTGCTGGTATAATAAAAAGTCATTATGCCCTTGACATTTTTAATAGTGATAAAGCTAAACAAGAATTTTTAGAACCGGATTTAGCATCTTTTAATTGATTTAATTTTTCAAATCTAATTCTATCCTTATCTTTCCAAAAAAAATAATTTAATTATTGTTTTAATTGAAACGCTATGGTTCACGGTACACACAATGCACTTGATGACAAGAGAAATGAAACTATAAAAATATTCATTAACGGAAAACTATTACCTCGAAACGAAGCTAAAATATCTGTTTTTGATAGTGGATATTTGGTTGGTGATGGTATTTGGGAAGCCCTACGCTTTCACGATAGTGTTTTAGTATTTTTAGACCTTCACTTAGATAGATTATGGCAAGCTGCCGCTACTGTTGGAATGAAATTTGATTTCACTCGCAAAGAACTTATTGATAATATATTTGGAACACTTAATGCGAATAATATGCATACAGATGTTCATGTACGAATCATGATTACCCGAGGAATTAAAAAAACTCCATCACAGGACCCAAGGCTAACAATTTCAGGACCAAATGTTGTAATTATAGCCGAGCATAAAAAAGCTTCCGCGGAAAGTAAAGAAAACGGAATTACACTTTTTACTAGTACCATTCGAAGAGGTTCTCCAGATTATTTAGATCCAAGATTGAATTGCCACAGTAAACTACATGAGGTACAAGCTTTAATTCAGGCAATTGAAGCGGGTTCTGATGAAGCTTTAATGTTAGATATTAATGGCTTTGTTGCTACATGCAATGCCACCAATTTCTTTATTATTAAAAATAATGAAGTATGGACCTCAACAGGTCAATATTGTATGAACGGCATCACCAGACATAATGTATTAAGAGTATGTAAACTTCATAACATCCCTCATTTTGAAAAAAACTTTTCTTTGTTTGATGTTTATGGTGCTGACGAAGCTTTTGTGACTGGCACTTTTGGCGGATTGACACCTGTTATAAAAATAGATGGACGAACAATTGGTCAAGGAAATTATGGTACCATGACAAAAAAATTAAGTTCCCTTTATGAACAATTGATAACTGATGAAATAAATGATCATGAAAATGCCAACTAAACGTATTTGTTTGTGGTCCGGACCACGAAATATTTCTACTACACTAATGTACTCTTTCGCACAACGATCTGATACAAAAGTATTTGACGAGCCTTTATATGCTCATTATTTGAGCAGAACGAATGCTCGAAATTACCATCCAGGTGCTGATGACATTTTAGCTACCATGGAAAATGATGGAAAAAAAGTTATAAATATGATGATGGGGGAACACAAAAAATCTGTGATTTTCTTTAAAAACATGACACATCATTTATTGGATCTTGATAGAGATTTTATGAAGAATTGTATTCATATTATCTTAACAAGAGATCCTGTAGAAATGCTACCTTCTTTTGATAAGGTAATTAAAGATCCGAATATAGATGATGTAGGTTATGCGTTGCATACTGAACTATTGGGGTATTTTGAAAATGCAGGTATAATTCCTATTGTAATAGACGCTAAGAAAGTACTGCTAAGCCCTGAAAAGATGCTAAAACAACTATGTGATCGAATTGGAATTTCTTTTGATAAAGAGATGTTGAATTGGGAATCCGGTGCAAGAAACGAAGATGGAATTTGGGCACAATATTGGTATTCAAATATCCATAAATCTACAGGTTTTTTACCCTATAAAGCAAAAACAGACCCATTTCCGGAAAGGTTAAAACCATTGCTCGATAAATGTTTAATTCACTATAAAAAATTAAATTCCTTATCTTTGTAGTGCTATTAAACAATTTTAATGTTATGAAAAAGAAAATTACGCTTACCCTAATATTGCTATTTATTCAATTTTCGTTTTGTTTTTCTCAGGAAGTGATAGGCTTATGGGAGATCAAAAAAGTTGAAGTTGGAGATAAATTAGTGACTCCTATATCTAAATGGACAAAAATTAATGCTGATGGTTCTTACCAATCAGGTAATGGTTGGGTTCAAAACTCTGAAGGTAATTGGAATTACGATGAAAACGGAAAAACGTTCTCCCCTAAAGAAACCAATGGTATTAGAGATATGTTCGGTAATTTTTCTGTTTCGTTTAAAAAAGGCAAAATGTTATGGCAACGTGACGAAGATGGAGAGAATGTTAAAGTTACCTTAGGCAGAATCCAAAAAATGCCAAAATCTACCGCCGATATGATGGTAGGTCTATGGGATGTGACAGAAATTACTGAAGATGATACCTCTATCATGAAATCATTCGATCCAAAAAATAAGCACTATTTGTTTATAAGATGGGATAGAGTTTACGTTGAAAGAACACCCACCGGAGATAGATCATCAGGTTATTGGCATATTAATGGGCATAACCCTGAGATAACCTTAATCAGTCATAATAAAGATAAAGAACAAGAAAGGTGGATAGTTTCTGTTAGTGATACAGAATTGTATTTAATAGGTCATTCTGATTCAAATAGAAATAGGAAAATCACCTATACTCGAATTAACGAATTTCCGAAATAATTTAGTTTCCAAAAGCTGTAACTACAATATTTCGAGAGCCTCCATTATTTCGATGTTCGCATAAGTAAATTCCTTGCCAATCACCCAGATTTAATCTACCATTTGTAATAGGAATTTGAACCGAGGCTCCCATCAATGAAGCCTTGATATGAGCAGGAATATCATCTGAACCTTCATAAGTATGTATATAATAAGTCGCGTTTTCCGGTACCAATACATTTAGGTGGCTTTCAAAATCTTGACGCACTGTTGGGTCTGCATTTTCATTAATAGTTAAGCTGGCTGATGTATGTTTTATAAACACCTGTAGCATACCTATTTCTATATCTTTGACTTCTCGCACACTTTCTAAAACCAAATCAGTTATTAAATGAAAACCACGTTTATAGGACGGTAATATTATTTCTTTTTGGAATACTTTCATAAAAACTAATTTAGATGAAAATATATCAATTTTCTATTAAAAATCGGGTAAATTAGTAGCAATTCCTTTTAAAACAAAATAGCATCTATGAAATCACTATTGCAAAAAATAAGTCTTGCACTAACAAAACGTAAGTTTAGAAAAGAAAGAGACATTGCCGAAAATCGTAAGCTCGCAACAGAAGCAAAACTTTTAAAAGTCACGCTGCTACACAAATTGCAAGATATTTTCTTTATTGTATTGAGCGTTTTTTCTGCCGGTTTTGGACTTAAGGGATTCTTATTACCCAACCAATTTATTGATGGAGGTGCTATGGGAATTTCACTATTAATTTCCGAAACTACACCGATGTCATTATCGCTATTGGTCGTTATAGTCAATTTACCATTTATAATTTTAGGTTATTTTCATATAGGACATCGTTTCGCTATTAAAAGTATATTAGCTATTGTTGGTTTATCGGTAGTCCTTTTTATAGTGCCCTATCCTATTATTACTTCAGATAAATTATTAATCGCTGTTTTTGGTGGTTTCTTTTTAGGTGCCGGTATTGGTTTAGCAATTCGCGGTGGAGCCGTTATTGATGGAACTGAAATTTTGGCCATATACTTAAGTAAAAAAACTGGTCTTACCATTGGTGACATTATATTACTTTTTAACGTCGCAATCTTTATGGTAGGTGCCTATATTCTATCTGTTGAAGTCGCACTCTATGCTATGCTAACGTATTTTGCTGCTTCTAAAACCGTGGACTTTATAATCGAGGGAGTAGAAGAATATACTGGTATTACCATTATTTCTAAAGAAAGTGAGGAATTGCGTGTGATGATTACCGAAAAATTAGGGCGAGGTGTCACTATTTATAAAGGGAAAGGTGGCTATGACAAAAATGGTGAAGAACGGCGTGATTTAGATATTCTCTACACCATAGTGACCCGACTTGAAATTGCTCGCTTGCAAACTGAAATAGACAAAATAGACATCAATGCTTTTGTATTCAGGCAGAGTATTAAAGATACTAAAGGTGGAATGATAAAAAAGAGAGCTTTCGTAAATTAATAACCTGAGTTCGACCTAAGATTTATTTACAGTTTAGATAAATTTTTATTCAATTCGAAGACAGGTTTTAGAAAGACTAACTTGTTAGTTTGAGAAAATTTGGCAAGAATTGGAAAAAACTTATCAAATCCGGAGGAAATGCAAATAAAAGGTAATTTTTTCATGAAAATTTTTTAAAATATCTAGATATTCCTTTAAATTTTCCATTTCAAAACTCACCTTTTCCTTACATTCTGTATATCAAACCTTAGGTCGAACTCAGATTAATAAAACAGAAAGTTGAAGAAAGAAATACAAGCCAAAGTTCTAAACTTTGACTTTTTTGTAACAAAGTTTCTTAAAAGACTACTTATCGATATAATTAACTCAAAATCAATAGAAATGCAGATCACAAAAAATACCGGCAGAATCGTAGGGTTGTTATTCTTACTAGCTGCCATAGCTGGAGGCTGGGGAACTTCTATTAGAGGATTATCTGGTGCTAGAGACAATATTGTAGCTTTTTTAAACAGTCTGGCAGAAAATGCTAGCCAAATGAAATTAGCTATTGGATTAGATATGTTAGGTAGTGCGATAGCTGTATTTATTGCCATTTACCTCTACCCTATTATAAAAAAATACAGTACACGATTAGCTATTGCTTATGTAGGTATTGGTTTGGTAAACTTTACTATAATTACCATAAGCAATGTTATACACTGGTCTTTAATTTCATTGGGAGTCAACTACATGGATACCACAGCTTCTGAAGCCCCACATTTTGCTACCCTCGCCATAATGCATTATGAAGCTTATTATTGGGCACACTTTTTACTACTCATGTGTTATGCCATTGGAGGTTCAGTATTATATTATTCTCTGTTTAAAATCAAATTGATACCCCTTTGGTTGGCAGTTTGGGGATTACTGGCTTCTTCTATCGTTTTTGCAGGTGGAGCATTACAACTGGCTGATATACCAGTTTCTTTTTATTTATTTGTACAAAATGGCGTTTTTGTATTGGCCTTTATTGGATATTTATTGGTAATGGGATTTAGAACTGAAAAATACTATGCTTTAAATTGATTTTGCAAATAAAAAAGCTGAATTTTGTTTAATACATAAATTCGTATGAATTTTTCTTGAAAGAAAAAATTATAAAAGAAGATGAGTATTTTGCTTCTGGACAGCCAATAATAAGGTTAAAAGGGAATTATACAATCAATGAACTATTTATTTATCTTCCATTCAATGGTAAGCTAAAAAAAATTATCAAAAAAGATAATAATCGTTATAGTATTGGTGATAAGCTATTTCTAATTGAAAGAATTGATGATGAAAAAATCATCAAAGAAAAGTTATTAAATCAAGAAAAAAAGAGGCTAGATCAAATTGAATTGGGTATTGAAGAAGATAAATTTACTGACGAAAAAACAATAAATTTTTGAAGGTTGCTGGGCAACAAACCAAATACTTTAAACTTTATCAGGCAAATTCAACTTTCGACTTTCAGTTTCTTGGTATTAGCTTCATAAATCATAATGGATATTCATATATTGAATTTTGTATAATGCATAATGAATTCTCGTTAGCATCAAAAGATTCAATAGTCTTATTATTTAAAGATAAAACTAAGCTAGAATTTATTTTCCAGAAAGGTGGATTTGGTACAAAAGAACAAAAAATGAACATAGTTACGTTAACCTCTACTCATCTAGAGATTTTCCTAAATAAATCACTATCAAAGGCAAAAGTTATAAGTTACAGAAAAAACTTATATGATATTTATATCTTAAACCATAACGATGACCTTATGCAGAATAAAAATTATGATAACAAGCTTCAATATAACTCAATAGAATCTGGTCAATATTTATTAAGACGGATGACTCATAAGTTTATAGAATTAAACCTCAATAAAAAAATATGAAATGAAAGTTCCAAGAAATCTCAGAATTTTTATCTATAGTCTTTATTCTAATTGGCAGATTGCGACACTTCAACTTTGTTGAAGTTCACAATGACGTTGGAGATGTATCACCTTATCATAAGCATCAACAACAGCTTCCATCACTGTCATTCTGAGCCCAATATATTGGGCGTGAGAATCTGTTAAAATCAGAACTCAAATTAGACAGATTGCCACACTTCAACTTTGTTGAAGTTCGCAATGACGTTAGAGATGTATCACCTCATCATAAGCATCAGCAACAGCTTCCATTACAGCTTCACTCATCGTCGGGTGTGGATGTACCGCTTTTAATACTTCATGCCCTGTAGTTTCAAGCTTTCTACCTAATACAGCTTCAGCAATCATATCGGTTACACCGGCTCCAATCATATGGCAGCCTAACCATTCACCGTATTTAGCATCAAAAATTACTTTTACAAATCCGTCTTTTGCTCCGGAAGCACTTGCTTTACCAGAAGCTGAAAACGGAAATTTTCCTACTTTAATATCGTAACCTTTTTCTTTAGCTTGTTTTTCAGTTAAACCAACAGAAGCAATTTCCGGTGAGCAATAGGTACAACCTGGTATATTACCATAATCTAAAGCCTCAACATGTTGTCCTGCAATTTTTTCTACACATAATATCCCTTCCGCGGAAGCGACATGTGCCAAAGCCTGACCCGGAGTCACATCACCAATAGCATAATAGCCGGGTAAATTAGTTTGATAAAAATCATTTACTAAAATCTTATCTTTATCTACCACAATTCCAACATCTTCTAAACCAATATTTTCAATATTTGATTTAATACCAACTGCAGATAAAACGATATCAGCTTCTAATACCTCATCGCCTTTTTTTGTCTTTACAGTTGCTTTTACACCATTACCGGAAGTATCTACCTTTGTAACTTCGGCAGAAGTCATAATTTTAATCCCACTCTTCTTAAAACTACGTTCCAACTGTTTTGACACTTCATCATCTTCAACAGGTACTACACTCGGTAAAAATTCAACAATCGTGACTTCAGTACCCATCGAGTTATAGAAATAGGCGAACTCAACACCAATGGCACCTGAACCCACAACGATCATTTTTTTAGGTTGCTTGGGTAAGGTCATTGCCTCACGATAACCAATTACTTTTTTACCATCTTGCGGCAAACTTGGCAACTCACGAGAACGCGCACCGGTTGCTATGATAATATGGTCGGCACTATATTCTTTACCATCGACGTCTATCTTTTTGCCTGGTTTTAATTTTCCAAAACCTTCTATAACGTCGATCTTATTTTTTTTCATTAAGAACTGAACTCCTTTGCTCATTCCATCTGCCACATTTCTACTACGTTTTACAACAGCGTTAAAATCTTTATCAGCATCTTTTACCGATAAACCATATTGATCAGCATGCTTTAAATATTCAAATACTTGAGCAGATTTTAATAAGGCTTTTGTAGGAATACAACCCCAGTTTAAACAAACTCCACCAAGACTTTCCTTTTCTACAATAGCAGTTTTAAAACCTAATTGCGAAGCTCTAATAGCAGTTACATATCCGCCTGGACCGCTTCCTAAGACTATAATATCGTATTTCATCTGTTAGTTTTTATTGTTTTTTATATATGGATTTTTAAATCGTTTTTAAGAAGCACAAATTTAATCAAATTTTATTGCTTTTACAGGGCTAATTTTACTAACAATGTATGAAGGTATTAAAAGCATTACTAAACATAAAATAAGTGTACCAATATTAAGCATTAAAATATATTTGAAATCTATATACACGGGTGCTTGATTTACATAATAGGTCTCCGGATTTAATTTTATAATCCCGAAATATTTTTGCGCCAATAAAATCCCAATTCCAATAATATTTCCAAAAAATAAACCAACCGCTATCAAATAGCCTGCATTGTATAAAAATATTTTTCGAATACTCCAATTAGAATTTCCTAAGGCTTTTAAAATGCCTATCATTTGTGTACGCTCTAAAATTAGTACTAGCAATGCAGTAATCATGTTAATTCCGGCTATTAGGATCATAATACCAATAATTACCATAACATTCGTATCAAATAGATCTAACCATTCAAAAATTGTAGGATTTTTATCCCCAATTGTTTCGGCATTAAGTGTTGGAGGTATAACTGCATAAATTTCTTCTCCTTTTTCTATAAGTTCGTCAAAATTTTCTATTAAAACTTCAAAACCACCAACCTGATTTTCATCCCATTTATTAAGACGTTGTATTTGTTTAATATCTCCTAGAATATAATTTTCATCAAACTCTTTAAAGCCTGAGTTATATATTCCTGCAACTTTAAACACCCTCACATTTGGCGCTTTGTTCGGGTCATCTTTCACGAAAAAAGTGTTAAAATTATCACCAGTTTTCAAACCTAATCTATCAGAAGTCAGTTTTGAAATTAACACTTCACTTGACATCTCTTCACTTAAGGTCAACAAGCTCCCTTCGACTAAATAGGTTTCAAAAAAAGACCAATCATAATCTATATTTACACCTTTTAAAATAATGCCTTCGAAGTCGGTTTCGGTTCTAATAATTCCTCCTTTTGAAGCATAGCTCTGAACGTTTTTAATACCGTCTACGTTTATGAATTTAGGATAGAAATCTTGCTCTAGACTGATTGGGTTAATTGTTATTTTTGAATTATTATCTTCATAATTCGAAATTTGGACATGACCATTAAACCCAGCTATTTTTTCTTTGATTTTCTTTTGTAAACCAACACTTGTCGCAATAGAAATCATCATAATTATAATACCTAATGCTATCGCTGTAATAGCGATTTTTATTATTGGTGACGAAATACTACTTTTATACTGTTTAGCAGCGATGATTCGTTTAGCTATAAATAACTCGTAATTCAATATTGTAATGATAAGATTGTTGCTCAAAAATACATATTTCTTTTCGGTTTTAATTTTCCTTTTAGGAATGATTTCATGTAAATCACAAATCAAGGAAAAGGAAGCTGGTTCTAACCTTAATGAGAGCCAAATTGAGCAAAACGAAATTATCGTTGGAGCTAATAATATAGAATCCTATTTACCTTTATTAAAGGGAAAAAAAATAGCTGTTGTCGCTAATCAAACTTCAGTAATCTTTAAAGACAAAAGATCAAAGACAAAAGATCAAAGACTCTTTAATCACTTGGTGGATAGTCTGATTGCGTTAAAAATAAACGTTCAAAAAGTGTTCTCACCTGAACATGGTTTTCGTGGAAAAGCAGATGCAGGAGAAATTGTTGTTGATGGAAAAGACACAAAAACAGGCTTACCAATTGTTTCTCTTTACGGAAAAAATAAAAAACCCTCACAAGAGCAATTAAAAGATATTGATATTGTAGTATTTGATATTCAAGATGTTGGTGTACGTTTTTACACTTATTTATCTACTTTACATTATGTAATGGAAGCTTGTGCAGAAGCCGAGATACCAGTAATAGTATTAGATAGACCAAATCCGAACGGACATTATATAGATGGCCCAACTTTAGAAATTGAACATAAAAGTTTTTTAGGTATGCATCCCGTTCCTCTGGTTTACGGAATGACTATTGGCGAATATGCTCAAATGATCAATGGAGAAAATTGGTTGAAAGATAATTTAAAGTGTGAATTAACTGTTATGCCTATACAGAATTATTCTCATGACAGCTCATATAGTTTATCAATAAGACCTTCACCAAATTTACCTAATGATAAGGCTATTAATTTATATCCCAGTTTAGGTTTTTTTGAAGGCACAACAATTAATGCTGGTCGTGGTACCGAAATGCAATTTCAAGTCTATGGAGCTCCATTTTTCCCTAAAAGCGATTTTACGTATACACCAAAGTCAAATTTTGGTTCAAAATATCCAAAACATAAAGAAAAATTAGTCAATGGTGTTGACTTAAGCGGTAAAGAAACCCTTAGTGACATCAATTTAGAATGGTTCATAGATGCTTATAACAAAACGCCTAAAGATCAAGAATTTTTTGGTGCTACTTTTACGGTTCATGCGGGTACAAAAAAATTACAAAAACAGATTGAAAATGGGTTTACACAAGAACAAATTAAACAGACCTGGCAAAAAGATTTAGAGATCTTTAAAAAAATACGTGAAAAATATTTAATTTATAAATAATGAAAAAAATCACATTCGTATCCGCCTTTATAATTAGTTTTCTTTGCCATACACAAGAAGTTTTAGTTCAGAAGACAACACAAATAGATAAGGCTAGAGAAGTTGCAAATACCTTTTTAACAAATGAATATATTCCAGGTATGTCTATTTCTGTTTCAAAAAATGATGAACTTATTTGGTCTGAAGGTTTTGGCTTTAGTGATATTGATAATAAAACAAAAGTGGTTCCTTCTAAAACTCAATTTAGATTAGCCAGTATTTCTAAACCAATAACCGCAGTGGGTTTAGCAATTTTAGCCGATAAAAAACAGCTAAAATTTGATGAAAGCCTCTATACTTATATTCCAAATTATCCTAAAAAGGAATATGATTTTAGTATTCGCCAAATTGGAGGTCATTTGGCTGGCATACGTCATTATAAGGGGCAAGAATTTATCAGTAATAAAAAGATGTCTATTAAAGAGGGGTTAGGTATTTTTAAAAACGACCCGCTGATACATCAACCCGGAACCAAATATCAATACAGTACTTATGGATGGAATTTATTAAGTGCTGTTATTGAAGAAATCACCGAAAAAGATTTTACAGAATTTATGAAATCATCATTATTAGTACCGCTTAAAATGTGGAATACAACTTTGGATCTTTCTGATCAAGAAATGCCAAATCGGACAAAATTTTATAGAAAAACAAATCAAAACAAGATCACTCAGAGCCCTTCAGTCAGTAATGAGCATAAAGTTGCAGGAGGAGGTTTTATAGCAACTTCAGAAGATCTTATTCATTTTGGTAATGAAATAATTGATCCACAAATTATATCGGAAGAAAGTCTCAAAGAATTGCTTAAGGCACAAAAAACACAAGATGGAAAATCAACCAATTACGGTATTGGTTTTGGTATTGGAACAAGCCCAAGAAATACTCCTAACTTTTCCCATTCTGGTGGAGGTGTTGGTGCCACTACTCTTTTATTAGTTTATCCTGAAGAAAAAATAGTTATTGCCATAGTAACCAACTTATCTCAAGTACCAATTCGTGATTTTGGTAAAAAATTAGAAAATGTATTTCTTAACTAAGAGCAAAAATTAGCTTAACTCATTTTAATTTAGTTAATTTTCAATTTCAAAATCGGTATACATATACGCTATTTCATCGTCTGCAATATTTTCAACATAGTCAATACTAATGAGTTTCGGAAAACCATATACATCATCATATTCGATAACAAGAGAAGCTAGGTCTCCTCTGTTCAATAAACTCTCTAAAAAGTCAAAAACGTCCTCGATAGTTCTGGCCTGATCAAAAATATCATCATACGTTTGACCAAAAGCTTGTGACTCATCATATTCTACTTTGTCCTTTATACCATTTTTTACAAAAACATCCCACTCTAACAAGCCACCACAAAAACAGCTTATTCTTTCATGCATTTCATAATTTTGAATCTGAGCACTATTCCATTTTTGCCTTGCCTGATTAAATTCTCTTTTTTCTTCAGAAAGTTCAACGTCAGACGTACATGATATCAAAAAACAAACAAACAATAAGGGAATTAAAATTTTATAAGACATCATCTTTGGTTTAAAAAATAGATGAGAAACTCTTTAAATGGTTGCTTTATGATACGATGACTTTTTGATTTAAAGTGGTAATTTCTTTTTTAATTCCTCAATTATATTAAAAACTGCCGGGCAGATCTCAGTATTCTTTAAGGTTAAATTGGTAAGCTGAATAAACTTCTTTCTATTTGTATGTGGATATTCAGCGCAAGCCTTAGGGCGTACATTATAAATGGTACATGCGTTATTATTATCATCTAAAAATGCGCAGGGAGCTTGTTGGAGTACCATAAAATCATCTTCATCTCTTTGCAGATATTGCGAAATAAATTTCACTTCTTTCATTCGAAAATACTTCGCTATTCTTGAAATATCCTTATCTGTAAAAATCGGACTACTTGTTTTACAACAATTTGCACATTCGAGACAATCCGTTTTAGCAAATTCTTCATCGTGCAAATCTCGCATTAGTAGATCTAAACGTTTAGGGTTTTTCTTTTTAAGTTTTGCGAAATACTTTTTGGTTTCTAAGCGTTTCTCTTTTGATAATTCTGCTAAATTTTCGAGTTGCTCTTTCATTTAAACATTTAGAATAATTTGAACAAATTCTGAATTTTCAACAATAAATAAAGTTGAATAAATAAGCTGCTAAAAAATCTGTCCTCCGTGTCTCTGGGATTAATCAAACCAAATAGTAAAGTACTTTATTTTTGCCAAGTCTGGGATTTGATCTAGTCGTACTTTATCCATTCCAAATTCATTAATACCTAACTCTTTCTTATCAATTGCAATAGTGGCATCTATCTCATCAATAAATAAAACGGCCGTTGTAAATGTAGACTCCACTTTATTTACTGTATAATTATCTACAATATCTTTGAATGTTGATGAGAGATTTAATCCTTTTATGGTTTTGTAATTATCATCAAAAATTTGTATGCTTTCGATAGTTGCCGTTGAATCATGTTGTTCTTTAGGTATAATGGTTAACATATGTTTACCCCCTTTTCCGTACACCAGATATTCATCATATTCGGCATTAGCGAAATCACCTTCTCCAAGGTTAGAAACTAAGGAATCTTTGGCAAAAATATCCACCAACTCATTCACTTGTGTTATTGATGTTAATTTCCCTAACTGATTTTTGTCAATTGTAAAATTATTTTCCTTTTTACATTGTATAAAAACAACGGAAAACAACAATAGCAGCGTAATTTTTTTCATAATATTATTTTTATCGCATTACCTTTTTTAACACACCTAAAACTCCTCGAATAAATGTAGCACTGGTTACTACTTTTAAAACAGGATTCATTCTTGTGCTTCTTCTTCTTGAAGAAGATCTACTTCTTGAAGATTTTTCTTTTTCTTTTCGTTCCTTTTCTTTAGCTTCTATTTCATTTGCTCTTTCAATTTTATCTTTTAAAATTTCATAAGCACTTTCTCGATCAATTTCTTCGTTATATTTTTTTGCTATTTTAGAATTACCAATTAAAGTTGATAATTCACTCGATGACAAAATATCCATTCTACTCATCGGAGCTCGAAGCATAGTTCTTGCCAATGGTGTTGGTATACCTTTTTCATTTAAAGAGGACACTAATGCTTCACCAATACCCAATTTAGTCAGTACTTCTTTCGTATCATAATATTCAGAATCCGGGTAATTTTCGGCCGTTAGCTTGATTGCTTTTCTATCGTTCGCAGTAAATGCACGCAAGGCATGTTGGATCTTTAAACCAAGTTGCGACAATACATCTGCAGGAACATCTTTTGGGTTTTGGGTTACAAAATACACACCAACACCCTTTGATCTGATCAACTTTACGATACTTTCAATTTGACTCATTAATGCTTTTGATGCTTCGTTGAAAATTAAATGAGCTTCATCAATAAACAATATCAACTCTGGTCTCCCAGAATCTCCTTGCTCAGGAAGGGTACTATAAATTTCAGCCAATAATTGTAACATGAATGTCGAGAATAATTTTGGCTTATCCTGTATATCAGTCAACCTTAAAACAGAAATTACTCCTCTCCCGTTTTCGTCAATTCTTGTTAAATCATCTATTTCGAAAGAACGTTCTCCAAAAAACAGATCACCACCTTGTTGTTCAATTTCAACTACTTTACGGAGAATAGAGCCGGTAGAAGATGATGAAATTCTTCCGTACTCAGATTCTAGCTCTTTTTTACCTCCTTCTGTTGCATATTGTAATACTTTCTTAAAATCTTTTAAATCAAGTAAGGGTAATTTTTTATCATCACAATATTTGAACAATATGGCAACGATGCCACTTTGCACTTCTGATAAGTCTAAGATTCTCGATAATAAAACGGGACCAAATTCTGAAACTGTAGCTCTTAAACGTGTACCATCCTGCTCTGAAATTGTTAAAATTTCAACCGGAAACGGTTTCGGCTCAAACGGCAATCCAATTTTAGTATGACGCTCATCAATTTTTGGGTGTCCGGGGCTCGGCTGGGCCAAACCGCTTAAATCTCCTTTAACATCCATCAATAAAACTGGAACTCCTTTTTCAGATAAATTTTCAGCTAATACTTGCAATGTTTTTGTTTTACCTGTACCTGTTGCTCCGGCAATTAAACCATGACGATTTAACGTCTTTAGTGGTATTTTAACATAAGCATCCGTAACGGTTTCTTCGCCTAACATGGCAGCACCGAGCGTTATAAAATCACCTTTGGTTTTGTAGCCATCAGTTATATAATTAAAGAATTCTTCTTTTTTGCTCATCAGAATTTGCGTATTGATTTTCAGTTCATAAAAATAAGATTAAATATGCCAAATAAAAAATTAAAGGATTCAATTAAAAAACGTCGATTTCGTATCTTCGTTGCAACTAACTTTTATAATTATGAAAAAATTACGTTTCTCGCTATTCAGTTTTTGTCTAATTCTATTTTTTGCATGTACAAAATCACAGAACAAAATGGAAGAAGTTGAAGAAAACAGAGTTATACCCAAGTCTAAAATTGAATTTTTAGAGTCTAAAATTGAGCATAGAAAAAGTGCTCCATATTCTGACGCTGTTCGTGTAGGGGATATCTTGTTTTTAACCGGACAAGTTGGGTTTAATAATGATTCTTTAAAACTAGCTCATGGTGGAATAAAAGCAGAAACCATTCAAGCTTTAGAAAATATCAAAGCCGTTTTAGAAGCAAACGGGTCTGACCTGAAGCATGTCGCAAAATGTACTGTTATTTTAACTGATGTTAATGATTTTGGCGTTTTTAATGAAGTTTTTCGTCAATATTTTCCCGAAAATAAGCCGGCAAGAACTACCTTTATCGCCAATTTAGTAATTGATGCAAAGATTGAGATCGATGTGATCGCAGCTGTTAAATAACACCTCCTTTAATCCCTCCTCAAGGAGGGAATTGTTGAGAATACTTTTCATCATAATTGTCCCCTTGGGGGGACTTCAGGGGTGTAAAAAATTAAAATGGATACAGAAACAAAAAAATTAATAGCCAAAGGTAGAATGCTTCCTTTAATGGAAGAGTTTTATACCATACAAGGAGAAGGGTTTCATACTGGTACAGCTGCTTATTTTATTCGCATTGGTGGTTGCGATGTTGGTTGCCATTGGTGTGATGTTAAAGAAAGTTGGAATGCTGAATTACATCCAGCTACGCTTACCGACAAAATTGTTGAAAATGTTCAAAAGTATAGCGATACTGTTGTGATAACCGGAGGTGAACCTTTGATGTGGAATATGGATTACATCACTAACAGTTTAAGAAAGAAAGATATTAAAACCCATATAGAAACTTCTGGAGCTTATGAATTAACCGGGCAATGGGATTGGATCTGTCTTTCTCCTAAAAAAAACAAATTACCAACCTCTAAGGTTTATGCGAATGCAGATGAACTTAAAGTTATTATTTATAATAAAAGTGATTTTAAGTTTGCCGAAGAACAAGCCTCTAATGTAAATGAAAATTGTGTTCTCTATTTACAACCTGAATGGAGTAACCAAGAAAAAATGACTCCTAAATTAGTAGACTATGTGATGCAAAACCCAAAATGGAAAATATCATTACAAACTCACAAGTATTTAGAAATCCCTTAAGATTCTGAAATTTTATGTTGTGCCAGATTATAGACGCGCTCAAATTGTTCTTTTAAGCCCATATCACTATTATCAAATTCAATGGCATCTACGGCTTTTATGAGAGGTGAATCTCTTCGTGTAGAGTCTATTAAATCTCTTTGCTGAACATTTTCTAAAACTTCAGCATAACTAACTTTATGACCCTTATCTAATAGTTCTTTATAACGTCTTGCGGCTCGCTTTTCTGGGGATGCAGTCATGAATAATTTTAATTCGGCATCAGGAAAAACAACGGTACCAATATCTCTACCATCCATTACTAATCCTTTTTGAACTCCCATTTCTTGCTGTTGCTCTACTAATTTTTTACGAACTTCTGATATCGTTGATACTTTACTCACTAATTTAGAAACGTCTAAGCTTCTTATCTCGCGTTCTACATTCTTTCCGTTAAGGCACATTTCAGAAAATTGAAGATCAGAGTTATATACAAATTCAAGTTTGACATCTTTTAAGCTATCATTAATCTCCTTTATTTTAATGAAGTCTTTTCCAACAAAATTATGCTTCATGGCAAAAAAAGTTATAGCTCTATACATAGCACCAGTATCAACGTATAAATAGTTTAGCTCTGTTGCTAAATGTTTAGCAATGGTACTTTTTCCAGTAGATGAAAACCCGTCAATTGCAATTATAATTTTCTTTTTTACTGCCAAATTAATACTTTTTAAGACCTGTTTTTGCCAAATCAATATTTAATGAAAATGTATTGGTGTTTGATGCAGGGTGAAATTTACTAAAAGCATAGTTAAATTTCAAACGCCCCATTTTTAAACCAAATCCAGCAGTTATACCAGAAAAGGATCTACTTTCCGTCAAACGTAATTCTCTTCCACGTCTAAAGTTATATCCTAATCTTAAATTAAAACCCTTATCGGGGAAAAATTCAGCACCAATAACTAAATGTCTAAATGTATTATCTAGAAAAGTAATTTTATCATTCGTTGTATCTCCTCCAATCGTGGTTTGGCTATCTGAAGGATTTTCTACTGAAACATTCCATTTTTGCAAATTATTAATTGTTAAATGCCATTGCAATGGTACATTTTCTAATCTATAAGAAGCGCCAAAAGCAATTTCTAATGGTAATTTCTCTCTAACTTCATCAAATGCATCTGTTTGATATCCAACATTACGAATCACTGCAGTAAATATATAAGGTTTGAACTCATTATAATATGTCAATCCTATATCAGCAGCAATTCCGCCCGAAGTAAAATTTTCAATACTAGAACTTATGAACTTAAGATTTGCACCAACAACAAATCCTTCCCATGGCAAGGTATAACTATAACCTACTTGAAAGGCGAGATCTCTGGCCTTAAATGTACCTGTTTCAGTTCCGTCTTCATCTGCAGCTATGAATTTACCGTAATTGACATAAGTTACCCCGGCATGTATTGTACCTAAGCGTCTGTTGAAAAGATGAGCTATAGAAAAAGATCCATAACTAATATCTGCCAAAAAATCAACATAACTTAAGGATGCTTGATTATCTAATTCTACGTTTATTAAAGAAGGGTTCCATAAAGGTTGATTGATATCATTTATAAGTGTCAATGTTTCACCTCCTAATGCAGATTGTCGTGCTGAAGTAGATACATTCAAAAAGTTGAATATACGCTCTCCTCCAACTTGGGCAAAACCAATTGTAGAAGTAATCAAAAATAATATAAGAATCCTTTTTCTCATTCGATGCACAAAGAAACTAGAAATATAAGTTATAACGTAATTATTTATAGATATTTTGTATTGTATGCTAACAAAAAAAGACAACATTATTAGGTCTATTCAGTACAAAGGGTAAGAATTCAACATTATTAAGTTATAAATCCTGTTCTTTGTACTACCACCATAGCGTTGGGGTTTTAACTAAACAAAAAAAGTCCTGATTCTTTTACTAGAATCAGGACAATTTAAAAAGAAAGGCGTTCGAGGGCTTTACAATAGGTCTGGTAGACCTATTGCCCGAGAAGAGAGCTTGCCGCGCTGGTATGGAGTTGTCTTTCTTTGGTTTGAATAGGATAAAGTTCTTAACTGATTGTATGGCATAAAAAAACCTCCATTATACATAATAATGAAGGTTTAAAAGAAAGGCAATGACATACTCTCCCATCTATTGACAGTACCATCTGCGCTGATAGGCTTAACTTCTCTGTTCGGAATGGGAAGAGGTGAGCCCTATCGCT
>Ga0209344_10000802_pt1 | contig 48044 bp, 67 predicted proteins | sample Cruoilmetagenom6_FD_187293 | JGI IMG/M metagenome (GOLD analysis project Ga0209344, IMG submission 187293) | Oil polluted marine microbial communities from Coal Oil Point, Santa Barbara, California, USA - Santa Barbara Oil Seep Sample 6 (SPAdes)... | ecosystem: Environmental > Aquatic > Marine... | reverse complement strand
TAAAGTCACATCACCTTCAATCGTTAATGGTGTATGTGTTATAGGTAAATTACCAGCGAAAGAATATGCGCCAGAAGGTAGGTAATGTGACTTTATATCAGTGTTTGCCAAGCAAGCAATCATTTCTGAAGAAGAATCAATACCTACCTTTGACGTCCCGATTTTTGTCACATCAAATGGTGAGTTAACTCGCAAAGATAGCGCTAATGAGTTATTTCCAAGCGAAGCCACTTTAAAAAAAGGATCAGGCGTTACACTTGATAATAATACAGCGTCCCAACTTTCAGAACCCCCATTACCTTGCGTGTGTTCTTTTACGTTAGCTGCTTGACCCAAAGCCATTGAAGCGTCATTTATCAACGATGAGAAGTCAGGGAAGTTTCTAGCGTACTCACCAGTCAGAGTTTCAAAAAACAATACATTAGTACTGTTAATAAAAAACTCCCCTTCGAATTGAGTGCGATATATTTGACCTGAGTTACTATCTACAACCAATTGACCATTGATAACATCGTTTGATTTATTCCAATCTTTTGCGCGATCCCAATTACCAACGAAAGCACAATAAATACCATTTTGTGTAGAGTCGGATTGATCCTTAACGAGTACACGATCACCTTCAACTAACTGAACGCCTGAAATGATAGGTAACCCAGTAAGGGTTATATTTGCTATAGACGAAACAATAACGGGTGACTTTACCGCCTCCCTTGGTGATTTACCTAAGCGACCTTGTTGATTGTCAGCCATAATTTTTCCTTAATGAGTTTGAATGTATTGTTTTATTGCGTAAGCTACCGCGCCAAAAATTATTAATATTGTTCCCCAAATACCTGAGGTAACTAATTTTTTTCTAACGTCACGCCAGAATTCAGTTTTTTCATGTTCTGCTTTTATTCGTGAATCCAAATAATCAGCGTACTTATCATTTTGTTCAACAAGCCGATCGATAGCATCAGCCATATGAATTATATCCCCTTCAAGATTATCAAGTCGCTCCTTGGTATTTAAGCGCTCGTTCTTTTCTGGATCACGGTTTACGTTTAGTTGATTAAACTCTTTAATATGTGGTGACATTAATTTTTATCCTTTCCTTCAACTATTGCCTGGTAGGTTTTTTTGATGGCGTTTCCGCTTTCTTTACCTTGTGAATTACTATCTACAAAATCCATAACCCTTGTGACGTTACCGATACCAGGTACAGGAACTATTGTGGTTATAGCTTTAGTTATATCACTGGTTGCTTTTACGCCTGATTGCTTGCCACTAAGGAATGAATCAAATTCACCGTAAAGCCTGAACGCAGTTTCTTGACCACCACCTAATAACGTTTTAGGGCTGTAGCCACTAAATGAGCCTACAATATCACGAAGGAATGGTATCGTTCCACCCATAAAGGAAACGTAGCGCTTAGTCATCCACTCGTACCAAGCTTCATCACTATCATCGGCGGGATAATCCATAACTAGCAATGCGGCCATGGTTGCAGATATTACCGGGGTCATAAATAAAGCTTTAATAGTTCCAGCATCGGCAGTAGTCCAGCCTTCAGTTGATCGGTACATTCTTTGATAATAAGAGTTAAACCACGAGCCAAACAACGTCATTATTTTAACGAATTCAGATTGATTTTTTTGGAACAAAGCGCCCATATGTAAATCACTACCTGAGCCAACTGATTCAGCAACAGCGGTATTCGCTTCGCTTGATGCTCGTTTATCATCACCATGTAATTCAAATTGTCTTTCATAAGTTGCTAACCAAGTTGGATAAGCAAGCAATGAATCAATTGCTGTTTGCATGAAGAAGCCTTTACTAGCAAAGTCACGGTATTTTTTCTGCACGTTATTGGTAACATCTAAATCTTTAAGGAATTCTGCAGCTTCACGGTTAACGAATGATGCGCGTTCTTTCATAAATGGCGATCTATCATTGATAAAATCAACTAAGTCATTATCGGTAACAATTCTATTCATCGCGTTAATAACTGGCACCACACCAAGCTCATCAACGATTACAGGTAACGATGAAAATTGTTGCACTGTATTTCGAATAGAAAAACATAAATGCTTATAGGTTGCCGCTCGTCTTAATAGCTTAGATATTCTAGCGATAGTTTTAACCGTTTCACGGTAAGAGCGGTTTGAAATAGTGCCTTCAAGGTTTTCAATTAACGCACCGAAAAATCCATTGCCATGCTTTTGTTCAATGGCTTGCTTAACTTTAGGGTTATTTATTAAGCTTTGAGTTCTACGGCCACTTTCAGCAAATGCAATATAGTGAATATTCTCTTCTAGTGATTGAGAAATATTTGAAGTGTAAAGCTTAACAGGTGAACCTCCACCACCAACACGCGCAAAAGTTGAACCGGCGCGAGTAGGTACAACTGTTTGCATTCTTGTTGCCTGATCTTGATCAGCCTTTAAATCTAATCTAGACGAGTCATACATTAGGCGCATATGACCACCAGACATATTAACACCATTAACAGTAAACGGCATCGCATCTAGTTTAGGTGGAGCAACACCAAGCAATTTAACTGAAGCGCTAGAAAGTTGAGGCCAAACGGTTTCATTCATTTCCCAAACTTTATTAACCATTTTTAATTGTTCTGTCGTTAAGTCAGACATAATTTTCATTACATCGTTATCAGTCATGCCGTAACCATCACGAACAGCTTCACGACTTGTTTCAGTACCCCAATAAACAGCAAGCATAAATCTAGCTTCATTGTGAGCATCAAAGGTTAAGCCGCTATCAAGTAGGTAAGTTTTATTGCCACCCCTGGTTAAACCAACGCGATAAATATCACCTAAAATTTCCTGAAACTTTTTATGAAGATCAGCATTAAGCGTTATTTTGTCAGAATTAGCTTCTTCAACTAATCTAAAAATTTCTTTATGCATAACACCTTCAACATCACTATCTTTAAAATCACCGTCAAGTTTTCTGATAAGGTTTCTCAGTGAAGGAAACTTATTAACAAAATGAGATAATTCTCTTCGCTGCTCTTCAAGTCTACGCGCAACACCGCCACGACCTTTATAATCAGACTTGCCATTCTTTAATATAGATTCAGCCATATCATCAATGGTTTTATTAAATTCAGCCTTACCAAGATCAGACATTACACCGCCAACATAACGAAGGTGGCGCAACATATCATTAAGGCCCTGAAGATCTTGCGCTGATAAATCATCAAAGGTAGGTAATTTTAATTCAGTAATTTCGCCGTTCTGTTTAGCTTCAAGCGCTTCGATTAAATTAACATCGAGCAATTCAAGTTGAACAAATTGATTTTCATCATCAACTTGTGCAACGTACCAATTAAGCAGGTTATTAACTGCCACTTGCTGATCAGGCTTTTGGCGCATATCGTACAAGTTTGCTAAAACCTTCATGTTTTGAACATACTCAGGATTAACTTGTTTAGTATTATACTCACGAGTTTGGACAGACTTTACATACTTGCGATGCTTGGTCATGCGATCCTTTGTCTCAACAGCCTCACGATACATATAATGATTAGCTAATTGCTGAACCTTGTGATTGTATTGCTGCTCTTTATCTTTGGCTAAAACAGCCTTTTGAGCCGCTTTAATTTCAGCACGATAATATTTGTTAGGCTGTATTTCTTTAAACTTCATTGAACCGATTAAAGTTTTAGCTTCTGCCTTGAGATAATCACGGTTAATTTTGTTAGCACGTTCAGGTTTAAGTGCTTTTAACTCTTCCAATAATAATTTAGCTTGAGTTTCGTTATGAATAGCCTCCTGCGCTTCTACCTCAATTGTGCCATCATTTAAAATATCACCATGCTTTTCAATCATTCGCTCTTGAGCCGCAGCATCAGCGGCTTCTTTTAATGGTGGAACTGAAACCATTTCAGTGAGCATTTGTTCAGGACTAGCAAAGCCATTAACTTCTGAATATTCTTGTGGATCAATCCCATCAACCTCAGTGCGGCCATATAATTGCTTAGGTAATTTTGTAATACCAAGAAACTCTTTTACCAATTTTCTATCCATTGGCATTACAGTTGTATCGTTTAATACTGAATAAACTGGCTCTTCAGATAGACGAGCAATTTCTTCATCAATCATTGGTGCCTTTTCATTCTTCCAATCTTCACTGTAACGATAAGTTAATTCTTTCATTACTTTGGTATCGATTGTTTCTTGGGCTCTATTTTTAGTTTGCTCTTGACGTTTTAAATAAGCATCCCATTCAATATCACTCATGCCTGATTGCTCTTTAGATTTAAAGAATTGATCATAAGCAGGGTTAGCCGTTGCCAATTCAATTTCAGCTTCAGTTGCAAGCAAGCGATCAAATACTTCAATAATTTCTTCTGAAAGTTCTGCTCGCTGTAAACGTTGGTCAGTTAAGTTTTGATAGATACGAATCAACCAGCGCTTGAACGCTGCAAAAGCATCACGTAAAGCTAATGATGGAGCATTACCTTCACGAAGATAAACCTCAAATGTTTCAGCAAACTTTTCATGTTGCTCAGTATCAATATCTTTAAATGAATCGACTTCTAACCAATCGAGAATAACTTGCTGATCATCAGTAACACCATTTAGTTCAGAAAGCTTACCTTCCATTTCAAGGAATAAGTGGCCGGACTCATGAAGGAACGTTGACAAGTCACTAGCCTGGTGCATCTTAATGATCATCGAATCATCATCAATACGGATAGAACCACGTTTTAATTGATTGGCCCCGTCTGTTTGTGCTGGTTGAAATAGAAGTTTTTCTTGCTTCTTCACTAGTTCGCTACGCGCACCTTCAACATTCTCATCATAACGTTTAACAGTAATGCCTTTAGCCTTTAGTAGTTCAACGACTTCTTTACTTGTGCTTTTAGGTACAACCGCAACCTTAAATTCTGAAAAGTCCATTGCTCGCTGAACTTTAGCTTCAAAGTATTGTGTAGGCAAGTTTGCTAAGTAAGCGCCGAGTTTATTGATTATCTTATTGGCTTCTGCGCTCCCTTCAAATGCTTCGCGTATTCCGCTAGGTCCCTCAGTGATTGATTCAGCAACATCAGACATGTAGCCCCACCCTTCGGTTTGACCGACATAATAAGGCTTGAGACTTTCCATTGCATCCTCAAACACCAAGTCAGCATCACCCTTTATATCTTCCATTTCTTCTGACGATACGATTTTGTCACGGTTAGCTTGAACTTTTTTCTTGTTCGTCATTTCATTGGCGTACATTGCCCTTACAGATGTAATGCCATAATTAGACGATTCACCACCTTGTAACTTTTTATTCATTTCACGAACAAGCGTATCAAGGTTGTAAGGCTTATACTTACGATCACCGCTTGGTGTGTAACCTGCGAACAAACGCTTACTCTTAACAAGTGTGTTATAAGTGTTATCTAACCATTTTTTGTAACCAGACTTAATACTTTTCTGATCCATCTTTTTACGAATATCATCACGCAGCTTTGACATATCAATGCCGTCATTTATGCTACGGGCTTTCGACAACTCATCACGTAGAATATCTTGTTTTGGTGAGTTGTAATCAATTCCACCAGTGATACCATCTTGCTTTAATGATGCAATAGTTCGTCTTATAACAAGGTTTTTACTCGCAAATGCTTTGCCAACTTCAGCATCACCTGGTGCGAATGCTTGGAAGCCACCATCAACTCTACGCACTTCATAGCCTTCAGGAAGTTTAAAGTTAAACCATGTACTTGCAATGTCATCGAGAAATTCTTGGTCAACAGTTGGGTCAGTGGCTTTGATGTCACTAACCATTTTGTTATATTTATCTGCAACATTTTTAACAAAGTTAGGATCTTCAAGTACATCAACAGCAGGTACACCGATGATTGACTTGCTTATCTTATTCTCTTTCATCTTCTTCTGTTTAGGCGCTTTACCTATTGTTGATAAATAATGTAACTGTGTTGCTTTACCATCGAGTGCATTTTTACTTGTGATACTGCCGTCAGTAGGGTTATGTAATTTAGTACCTTTGATCGACGAATCAATACCCTCACCCAAAATCCTAACCTGTTTGATGTCAAGTTGTTCATCAGCACGTGGTTGACGCGAGCTATAAATATCAGTGTCAAATGTTCTTACTTTTTTTTCGTCTAGCAACGATGGGTCAGCAATTAGTGATATTTCACCGAAGCTATCAAACCCTACATCAACATTAGCAACTGCTATTGACGGTGCAGCCAATCCACCAAGTGCTTCAGCTTGCCTAATACCTTCTTCAGTGATGTTATGAGTGACTACTAAATTTTTAGTTACATCGCTTTGCGCCAATTCTGAAGGTGATACTTTTGAATCATCAAAAACAAAATAAACATCACTAACAATTGAGCCATCACCTTTTTCATCGACAATAGCGGCATCTTTCATATTTTTAAATATAACGCCATCATTGCCTGATTTACTGGCCTCATCTATAGCTTCGTTTATTGCGCCTTCATTCAGTTCATCATCAGGATTAAATTCAACAATTAAAGGGTTTTGCAAATCAACAGATACTTCTTTCAGCTCGCCCTGATCAAAACTAGAATCACCAATTTTTTTACGAATAATCGCATCAACGCCAGAACGTTCCTCTAATATTTCGGTAGAAAGATCTTCTTCAAGCAAGGTAACAATATCAGTAACCGCACCATTAACATCATCAGGATCATAAGGCCCAACAATATTATCCAAACCAGCATCTTCGAATAATTGAAATATCTCATCATTAGATAAATCACGAATTGATTGCTCAATACCTTTAATATCTACCGTCTTTCTTTCAGCTTCGGTTTTAAATGATTCAGCCAATCCGCGATCAGATGTAAAGAAGAACCCTTTAGTTGCAGAGTCAGCGCCCGTAAAAGAACCTAACTTTTCTTTATCAAACGAATCGAACTTTTCACCAGTACCATGAAATGCCTTGTATACTTGCTCTAAAGTTTTACCGTCACCATTTTTAGTTGCAGGGCCAACGATAGATAAACCCATCATTTCGTAAATTTCTTTAACGGTTTTACCTGTTTGTTCGGCTTTTACTGTTGCGTATGCGGGAATTATTGCAGCACTATAACGAGCAGTAGCTTCGCTTTGTCTGCCAGAATCAACTAACTGTTGCTTAACATCTTCATAAATAGTTTCAGCTTCAGTTAATGCCGTCTTTGATTTTTCAGCACGTTCAAGCAATGACTTAATACTAAAATCATCCTGAGCTTCTAATTGTGCCGGTGATAATGAATCACTTGATAAACGCATATGAGGACGTAAAGAAGTCATGATATCTTCGTTTGGTGCTATGTCAGTGCCAAATTGCTCCATATCAACGGTTATATCAGTACCTAAGCCATCTATTTGTTCAGTCATGTAAGAAGGTAATTCAACGCCATTTTGAGCGGCTTCAATTACTGCATCGCTTGATATATGAACTTGCTTGTCGGTTTCTAGACCTTTAAGGAAATTGCGGTACCTGTCTTCTTTTCGGCCACGAGTTGTTGAAGCCTGGGCAAAGGTAGCTATCTGATCAATAGTTTCTTGCTCGCCGGTAGACATAATAACAGTTTCAACATTACGTTCTGCGCGACTAGCTAAAGCTTCATATGATGAAGTGGCACCACGAATTGATGCGCCCATGCCAGAACCAGCAACAAGGCCAGCCAGTTGACGATCAATCATTTCTTTAACTGAAACATCTTTTTTAGTACCAACAGTTTCACCTAAGTATTCAATGCCTTCTTGAATAAACTCAGTACCACCTTCAGTTAATGCCGCCGCACCTGTTGCCTTGATTGCTTCTTTGCCAGTGGTAACGCCGCCAACACCAAGGGTAACTTTACCAGCTAAACGTTCAATTAAACTTACCGCTACAGCAGGAATTAATGAGGTAGCTAAATCTTGACCTGTTACATCTTTACGCTCGTCATTCTTTACACGGTCTTCAGCTATCTCTTCAGTTCGTGAAGAGATATAAGCCGGTAACGTGAAGATAGCCGCCATCATATCAGGGACCGATTGAACGCCTTGTTCAGTAATATAACCCGCTAATGTTTTTGGGTTCATATCACCTTTAAATCTTTCCCAAGTGAAACGAGGCTGATAACCATAGCCATCACCTTCTGAAACTGCTTTACCTATATTTTTCAATAAGTTAGGGGTTTCGTCGGGAATATCCCAAGACCAACTAAGGCCATCTTCACCGATAACAATACCAGGGTTCGGAATGCCTTTTTCACCAAGATAATCTTCGAAGTTTTCGCCAACGTTACCAGTAAATTCAACGAGGTTACCCGTTAAAGTGTTAACTCGGTTTAATGTTCCTCGTCCAATGTTGGACCAGAACCCATTTTCAGATTCACGAACAGCACCTTCAATGCCTTTGAGGTTGGTTATATCATCAACTGATACGCGAGAATTTCTATCATCACTTAAGTATTGCGATAGTTTAGGGTAACCAGTGGTATCAATGGCTTCAACTTTAGAACGGCGCTTGAACTCGCCTAGATTATTCTCAACAGTTTCAAGATCAATGTTTCGCGACTCAGCAAGCGTTATCACTTCCGCTTGCTGGTTAGGGTCAAAATGTGAGGCACGATTTAAATTAGGCTTTGATGTATCGGATGAACCCAATTGTTCATCCAGTAAGCTATCTATATTTAAATCACTTTCGTTGTTTGATGGCATTATTATAAGTCTCTAAAAATTGCTCAGGTGAAGGATCTACTCCACGCTTAGTATATGCATTTTTAACGGCGTTGAATAGATCAGGGTCTTCTTCTGCTATATTACCTATAACTGTTGAGCGTTCATCCTCACTCATTTGGAAAATTGGCTTAGTTCCACCCCATAACCAAGTTGTATCAAACTGAAGCATCAAGCGATCCATTTGCTTATCAGACTGCTCATCAGTTGGCAGCTTGCCACCATTTTCAGCTTGAAAATTCATATACCATGAATCCATTTCACCTGATAGTTTTGATTTAGCGTTGCTATCGTTTATCTGGGCGTTTTCTAACTTGGCATTCATTCGCTGTTGAGTAGTAAGCATTGATTTTATTTCAACAGGCATTTCACCCTTTTGACTTACTTTGGACCATGTATTAAATGCGGTTTCATTTAGCTTATCTGAATTCGCCATAAAGAATTCACGCAACTCTCTAAACTTACCTGTTTGCTGCAATCCGTGAAGAGTATCAACAGCAGCGCGATCACTAACAGTTCTAGTTCTGCCAACTGAAGCAGACTGAGCGCTAAATAAATTACTTTGCTGCGCCGGCGATAATGCTCGCAATTCTTCATTAGGAATATCATCAACTGTTAAATCACCTTTGCGAACATCAAGATAATATTTATCAAATATCTCTGAACGTTCTTCAGTCTCAAATTCTTTTTGTTTACCATGCATATAATCAAAGCGGCGTTCAACTTCTTTACGAAGTCTTTCATCAGGTATTCTTCCGGCGTTAATCATCGCATCACCGCGACTCATATCAAGTAGCAAATACTCATCGACAGTATCAACTGCCTTTTGCGCGAAAGTCGCCTCTTCTGCTTGTTTGGTTAGCTTAGCGCGATCTTCTGCGGGTAAGTCTTGAGCCCATGGCATACTCAACGCTTCTAGTCTCGTTGCGGGGTCCATTGTTTCCAATCGGCCTACGGCGGCATTGTTTCGCCATGAAGATTTTAATTCACTTGCTTCTTCTGCAGAGTAATAACCCATTTCAACGCCTGAATCTACCAAGCCTTTAACGGTTTCTTTTGAAGCATTAACATCATCAAGCTCACCAGTTACCGATTGCTCATGTAATTTTGTTAATGATTCGTTGATGTATGCTCTTTCATGATCGCGTTCTTTACCGAATGATATTTTATTCATTCGAGATTTGCCTTGCTCAATCCTTAATTGGTTACGTTGGATGAATTCAGCCCTTGCGCTAGGGCTAGTGATACCCATTGATGTTTCAGCAAGACCTTTATCCAGCTCCTTACCATAACGCTCATTGATAGTTTTATAATCTTCATCTTGATCATAGGCGTTATCCTGGGCATTTTTTACTGTGAGAAATTCAGTTTCGGCTTTGGTTGTTTCATAGCGTTCATTTTTATCAACAAGGCCCTTCAAGGCTGCGCCTAATTCATTTGGTGCAAATTTGCTAGTATTAATGCCTCTAACACCCTTTTGAGTATTAGCTACTTTTCTTCCTATACTTGCCGCATCAGGTATTTTAGCCATTGTTGATCACCGTAGTAAGACCTAAATCAGGCTTGCGCTCCTGATCTTTTTTGGTTGGAATGTAAGGCTCCATCTTTTCGTCTTCGCTGCGATTTTCAGCAGCTTCAACAGCTTCATCAGGAGTGTTGTAAGCCGGTAATCTTGCGCCAGAAGCAACACGTTCACGAGCCCGATCAATTGCGATGCGTTCATTTTCTTCACTAAGCTCGCCAGTTTCCAAGAAAGCTAAATCATCTTGACCTTGAACTAATGTAGGGATATTAACCCACCCTCCTAATTCAGGTATTTCTGTTGTGATAGAAAATTCAGTTGATACTGATCCATCTTCGTTTTCAATCATACCAAGCTCACCATAGCGAGCATCGGTTAGTATTAAATCATTTTGCATATTAGCCACCACCGCCGCCAATCATTTTAATTGCATCATCGCCCTTGCTTAATAAGGTGCTTAACGCTTGACGTTGACCAGCTTTTTTAGCCATTTTACCCTCGGCTCGAATACCTTGAGCAGCAAGATCAATACCTGAAGCTTGTTCTTCAGCTTCGAACAATGCGGTTAAGGCGTTGTAATCAGTGGCTTGTTGTAGCTTGGCTTTTTGCTCAACAGCTCCTGCATCAGTTGTAGAACCACCACCAGCAGCCATTAACGCTTGAGCATCCGATTGAAGCTTTTCACCGATACGGATACCTTCTTGAGTTTGGCGAGTTCCTTGAGCGCGTTTAGCTATTGCGTTTCGCTCAACTTGTTTAGCTTTGAATTTTGCGGCTTTCTCTGCAGCGTTACCTTCTGCTATCGATGAGCCAGCGTTAAACACTGCATCCATGATCTACCCCTATTCTATAAAATCGACCTTGTTCATTTTCGTGGAAGAACTTAAAGCCAATTCGCTCAAGCACTTTGTTTGAATTATATTCTTTTTCGCTAGCAATTGCATAGATTGGTGAATTGTAATTACTAAGTATATCTTTAAATTTCTTAATAACTTTCATTATAGTCTTAGGATGCTTTCTTAATTTATCATCCATTCGACTAAACGCTTGTATAGGATTAGTGTGAAGAACGCCGGCTATACCAACGACTTCACCGTCTAGCTCGATTGCTAATCCTCTTACCGTGAAGCCCATATGATTAAATTCAGACAAATCATTACTTGCTAGTGGTCTTATCATTAATGTCATAAACTAAAGCCATAATAGCACAAGGACCTGTAGCTCTTAATGCTACCCTACTGTTAGTATCGTGTGAACCGTTAAACTCAAAAGGCTCGTTGTCATAAGTATTAGGTTCATCATCTTCTTCATAGTCAGGCATAGGATCTAGCAAATCAAAAGATGGCCCAAAAGTTAAAACGCCTGGGTAAAGCCTGTGAGCAACAAGCCCAATATCAATTATTCTTGCTCTATTCGTTAACCTTGATGAAGCACCAGTTGAACCAGACTTAACATACTGACCTAATTTATTAGATAAATAATCTGCTTCGTACTTTATGCCAACAGTAACATCAGTAAATGAGCCCGTTGTTATTGAGCCACCACTCACAACTTCATCATCTTGCGCTGCACCATCACCCCAGACACCAACAGTTTTACCATTTAAGTGATCAAGTCCTGTTAATGTAGTACCAGGTGAAGTATAAGATTTAAATGAATCAAAATGCTTGCTTTCATAGGCCGCTATTTTTGCCATCTTTTCCAAACCACGAACACCAGATCTATTAACAGTTAAGTATATCTCATCCTCAACAAGTCCCGGCAAAGTAACCACATCTTCAATTAAACCATCAGGAGTATTAAACCTACTCCAAGCAGCAACATTTTCAGAAACATCAAATAAATATATTCGTGCGGTACCGTCATTCATTACAACAACAATTCTTGTTTCAGGTTGGCGTACAACAGCTATGCGCTTTATCCCTTCAATACAAATATTTTGGTTAAGCATCATTAAATCGCGGCCTTTGTGATTATCTGAACCTAGCGCGTATTCAAGCTCCATCATTTTTACGCCTGACCGTTGAACGTAATAAAGTAAATCATCTATCCTGACCGGCGTTATAGGTGCTGAACCTTGTGAAGATCCTGATTTTAAATTGGTATTAGTTGGTGTAAGTATTTCACCAAAGCTAGATGATCGAACGCTTATTTCATCCGAAGCTATACCCATTATTAATCGAGTTGATTCACCTAGCCACTGAACAGTTTCAACAGGGCCAAAGCCTATAGTTTTAAATATAGATGCAGAATCGCCTTCTATAGTGCGATCAAAGGATGAAAATTTATCTGATACTGAGCCCCATAAATTAGTTTTGCCAGCAAACCACAAGCGGCCTTCATATAATTTATTAGCAGATGGATAACCAGAAACATCAGACCATTGTGATTCATACCAATCACGAGTTGCTAAGATAGAGCCAAAAGGAACCAATACTTGAATAGTAACCGAAGTCCCTGCAACGTATGCGGTAACTCGTGCGATACCTTCAATAGAGCCGCCAGCAAAATCAAGAGCTAAACCGATAGTGCCAGAAGAATAATCACCGACCTTTACATGTAGTCGATAAAATAAAATTGAATTATCAAGATCATCATCAAACGTTTTTGATTGATTACTAGTATAGCTTTCAACATCAACCCAACTAGAATCATCGGCTGATCTTTGAAGTGTTACCGTTGAACCTGTACCACTTAACGCTGAAACACTAACACTAAACTGTCTTGAGGTGCCAACACCTGTAACACGTATTGAGTTAGTGCCGGTATCTTCAACAGTAACAGAGGCGGAAACTTGCTGACCTGCAGATCCTAACTTGAATAACGCACCAACATGACCGGGTTTAAAGTAATCTGAAGATGCTGTTAACGTAGCGTTGCCATCAAGGGCGCTCGAAGCCATTGAGATATCACTATCATTTATAAATCCAAAAGGACCATCATCAGAGCTGAAATCAACAAGTGACCACGATCTCTTTCCTCTTCGCTCAACTCTATAAATTTTACCAGTATCATGAGTAACAAAAATAACATCAGCAGATTGAGAGTAGCGAATGGTTGATAATTCAGATTCACTTATAATAGTAGGGAAAAATAACTCACCAGCACCTTCAATATTAACTGAATTAACTAATGCGCTATATTTCTCACTGTTAGATAACGTGACTGTAAAATCACTAGTCGGAGTTATAAGTAATGAATGTGTGCCTGGTGAAAGAATTCCATTAAATATTTCATCACTGTTAGCGCCAGAGGTGCCGATTTTAACAAGAACGTTTGATTGGAATATGTTGATATTAATACCATGTTCAGCATTAACATCACCACCTGAGACAGTTACCGTCTGATATAAAACGGCACTTGTAGAACCCGAACCTTTTAAATCAGCGTAACCACCAAAATCATGCCCTGTCGTACTACCCGCACCAGATGCATCAGTCCAACCAGAAATATCGGATGAAAAGTTAGGGTTTGTTATTGTGCTACCTACAGCTTCACGCGCAATAGGAGAATCATCAACCCATAACCTTAATTTGTTATTAGTGAATTCAAGAATAGCTTTATCGGTTACACCAGCGACAAAAGGAACGTGATAAGTTTGGCCGGTTACCAACCCTATATATTCCATACCAGGTCGAAATTGCATAGGTCCCAAACGCAAAGGGAAAAAGTTATTCATTAACTCACACGAGTTATTAACCTTAGTCACATCATCACGAGCCAATGCAAGAGGATCAATTTCACCGCGATTAAACTTATTATATATAGCCAAGGTTAAGGTCTCCGTCTTTGGCTTCTGCCTGAGTTACGCGAGCGAACCCATGAACCTTCAGCAATTATTCTAGGTGGTGACTGCATAACATCAATCGACTTAGCTGCACTATCACGCTTATCAAATTCAGAATTAACCTTTTTTTCTGCCCGTGGGTTTAGAGTCATATAACAATCTTTAGCTAAACGCGCACCAATCAAACGTCTAAATGAAGGTGACCATCCATCAGGATTGTTGTAAAAATCACTTGAAACATATTGCAAATACATTTCATCTTCATCAGTGAAAAAAACTTCACCTTCATCTATGTATGTTTTTAACGGTCGTTGAAAGTACTCATCATAAAAAACACCTTCTAGTCGGTGCATATCATCAGGCTTATCGTGACCCCTTGAATATCCCCATTCTGGTTCTATTGATGAATTGTACGTGGATTTTATGGAGGTTATCGCCCAATGCCAGCCAATGTCTTCAAGAGCAGCTTCAACAAGATCAGCGTCAATAGCGGTATCTAATGTTGAACGTCTAAATGAATCATCATTAGCATCACTTATTTTTTCCAGCCCCATAATCAGCAGTGCATCGTTATAAATATTTATCCATTTCTGAGTTAATGAAGTGGTCGATGCTTTTGAACGGCGTTGAGGTTCTTTTGTTTTCTCAATGTTCAAAGCAGCTTCAACACGAGTTGAAAACTTAGCGTCTAAAATATCGTAATCTTCAGGCGCTAACCTAGTTGATATTTCACGCGCTAAATAGGTTGATACAACATGTAAGAATGAAGGTGACCACTTAGAATAAATTTCACTGTTATCAGAAGAAGAATATCGAACGTAAATAGTTGAATACTCACACGCAATAGTTCTATCTTCGTTTATGTATCTTGATACAGGCTGATCTAAACGTGAATCGCTATATACATCAACGGTAGTAATCCAGTCTTCAGGGAGATCAAATACGTTATCTAAGTCGTGGCTTGAGCTAGCGGTAGAGGATGTAAGCTTTATTGTTTTACGAGAAAAGGAAGGCTTAACAATTTCGATGCAGTAATTAACTGCACCAAAACCATAAGCTTCATCGAGCAAGCGCCTAGGCTCTCGATTCTCAGATATTGAAGCTAACTTGCGTTCGCCTATTAGCTGTAACGCGTTGTTATATATACCTAATTTATCGATTGCCATGCGTCACCTATAATTTAAGAGCGGCTATGTGCTCTTCTAATTCTCGATGGGCTGTCGATTTTTTCGGGATGTCTTCTTTGATAGCCTCACCAGTTTCTTTGTTGATAATGCAATACTTTTTAGCACCACATAATTTTATTTCATACTTGTCTTCAGCGATCTGAATTTGCTCACCTTCTTCATCGATAAGATCAGCCCCACCAACGATTTTTAAACGCGCATCAGTACCCTGGGCAAACGTACAAAGCAAGTAAGCAACAAAGCTATGATCTTCAGAAATAGCGCGAACTTCATCGTGCATTTTAATTTGCGGCGCAACGTTACACCATAATTGAGGGTTTTCAAGATCTTCTCGAGTTATGCCTTTTGGCACAATACAATCAAATCGACGATAGCGATGTTCAGCTGTTTGGAATTCGGTAGGTTTTATTGGTGTTATGTTTGACATTGTTTTATTTCCCAAAAAGGGGCTACATCCAGTAGCCCAAAGGTAAACAGTGCGCCCGAAACCGAACGCACCTAGCCGAAAGTATTAATCAGTATCGGTTAATGAAGGTGTAGCTGTACCATCAGTTAAGTTAGCGCTGCCATCAGCATTAATAGCCTTTACTACATAGTTATGTGCAACAGTAGCGCCAACAGTATCACGTTGTTCGACTACATCACCGACAGCCATACCTAAATCTTTGCCATCAGTAATATAACCATCAACACGAACCACTGCAGCGGCATCAGTTGAATCATAAAACCATTTCTTGCCGCCAGCCTTACCAACCATTTGAGAGGTCATTGCTGGTGGATTTGCGATTGAATAAGCCATTTTAGGGCTCCTTATTTATCAAGTTGCGAAAGGCTGAATTAACAGCCGATCACGTTAAAGCCTAAGACAATGCAGAATCATCATGTGGCATTTTAACTACACCTGAGTTCTGTAATAACTTAGAACCCATGTATGTAGAACAACGCGCCCATGATTTATCGTTCTTATCATCATAACCAACGAAAGTTTGAACTCGTTCCATATCACACGCGTGACCAATAGCGTTACGCGAATACATGAAACAAGTAGCATCAGCTGTACCGGCACCAGTTAAGTTAGCATCTACAATCCAGTTAACACCATACCAAGAGAAAGCACGATCTTTACCAACGCCTTCAAAAGGTTTCATATTAACGTAGTCAGCGGAAGCGAACTCTTTAATACCCATTAGGTAACCGTGATAAGCCGGCGTAATAGTAGCGAATACAGGCGCATCATGAACAGCGAAAGCATTACCTAACTTGGTTTTAGCTTTAGTAACTAACGTTAGAGTTGCAATAGCAGCAGCACCCCAGGTATTAGTTGCATTATCTAAAGCGGCATAAATATCATCATCAATCTTGCGATTAATAACGGCCATAGATGTTTGTTGCATAATCTTACGGCCATCACCTTGCGATGCAAAGATGTTGAAGTTAGTACGCTCAGGAACATCATGCCACTCTTTTAAAGTAGCGGTGAATTGATTTAAGTTATCCGGGCGAGTTGGAATATCACCATTCACACCACGAGTAACTGCAGTTGCACCACCAGAATCCGCTACTAAGAAAACAGCTTCGTTACCACGAACTTCTGTTTCAGTAATTACAGAGTGACGAACAAGCGATTGACGCTTCTCGAAACCTGCAACGAATTCTTGACGGTACATGCGTTGAAATGCTGTATCAGCCATGAGTAAATCCTCGTTAAAAAATAATTAGTTTAATTACCTACAGTTCGAGTTAGCCTTTGATGATATTTTAACGGGTTAACCGTGGAGTTCGGGGCCGCACCATATCTATAAGGGGTCTTACATTCAGTGTCGTTTTTAAATTTAATGCGTTTAACTTTTAAAGTCAAATATTCACATTGTAAGAAGCACTGTTTCAAATGCTTCAAGCAATGTAAATGCTATTGTATTTTAATGCCTTTCAGTTTTAATTGCATCAACGCTTTACGGCGCGACTGATAAACCTTGCACATCTTAGCATTGATATGATTGATCAACCACCAACGGCGAACATATCGCATATGCTCACCTTCTATTGGTGGCGTATAGTTCTTTTCACTAACAACAGTTAACGGCAAGATGAAGCCTGAACCATCGCCAGCTTCACAAGCAGCATAAACAGTATGACCGACTTTGATATCATTCTTCATCGAGTTTTTCCCACTTGGTACTGATAAGCCATTCAATAGGCATTGCAGATAACACTTCACGACCACGGCCAGTATAAGCAGTTAATATACCACCGTTAAAAAGAACGTAATCTCCTTTAGGCCACGAGCTTATACGCATTTTTTCTTCAGGAATAAACTGATTGCTTTTTGGTTCTTCAACGTCAATGAACTTAGGATCATGATCATCATTAACAATAGCCAAAGCTAAAATTAAACCGTTAGCCTTAGCAGGATCGCGAAGGCGGTTATCTTCAATAGCCAGTTCGATATCTTTAACTTCTTGCTTAGTAGCCATATTAATAACCTCCACTCATAATCGTTGTAAGCTTTTGTTTCTTTTTGCCAACTCTAGCCGGTGAACGATACGTGTTTTTTCGTGTATTCGTTTTAACGGTTGAGCGACCTGAAGTATTACTTGTTTTTTTAGCCATGTATCACCTATCGTTTCATTTGCTCTTCAGCATCATAAAGTGACATTAATCGAGATTGGCTATCTTTATCTTTATGCCATGCATCAGGATCAGCTGTCATCTTAGATTCTAATGATTTGATTTCATCATTAATAGCTTGTGTTGGATTGTTTGAGTTAGGAACAACGGTACCAGCAGGGTTAATTTTACGGGCGATATCAGTCATAAAGATAGCGAATTCAGGCGAGTTAAATAAAGCCTGACCATTAGCTAATCGAGCATTAAGAAAATCTTCACGAATAGATTCAGGCAATTGATTAGTTAAACCTTTCATCATATTCAAATTAGTTTGAAAGTCTGGCCCCCATGCTTCTTTTAATTGACGTTGGCTAGTTTGGGTGTCAATACCGTCTTGCTGCATCATTGCATCTTCTTCAGCAATGCGAGCATTTAACATAGCGTTAGTTAATTTACCCATGGTAGCAGTACTAACGTTTTCAGCATGAGCCACCTGATAAACTTCACCCATGATACGAGTATCAGCTTCACCAAGAACTAAACCTTCATCAATGCCTTTAGCGTAATCATCAACAGCCAAAGGAACACCGTTAGCTTCACGGTATTCTGATAATTGTTGTTCAGTGGCATCCTCAGGTAAACCAACTGGCTTAATACCTTCACGAATTTTATCTTGTGACTCAAAGTAATTTTTGGTTAACGTTTTAAAATCAGGTACGCGATCTAGTTGCGTTAATCGCTTGCCAGCAGCATCACCTTCAAGTTCAAGCGCATTTACTAAATCACTTCTCCACGTATCAGGCAAAGAATCATAAAATGGAACAACTTCACCGCCTGGTGGATCTACAGGAGCATCAGCAATAATTGGAGCGGCAGCAGGAGCATCAGCTAATCCAGCAGGAGCATCACCACCATTTTCTTCTTCACGGAATACACGAGTTATTTGATTTAATTTAAACATTAGGTTTCGGCCTTGTCGTTATACGTACCTACAGGTACATTTAATAGTTTTAGTATGTGTTGCCCGACAAAAGCGCGACCATTAAGGAATGCGGTTTCATCAAAGCTATTCGGAATATAAAGCTGGTCCTGCGCTCTACTTGTCGAATTAATAATATACTTCAAAGCTAACTGTTGCTGATATTCTGTTGCATCACCTTTTTGTAAAGATTTTAATGCGGAATGTTCAGCTTCAGTTGGCTTTCTAACTTTGAAGCACTGGTTAAGTTGTTTTGCCATTATTCTACTTCTCCACCGGCTTGCTGTGCAGCCATAGCAGCTTGCATTACTGCCTGTTGCTGTCTTCCTTCCATAACATTTTCAACACTATGTAACCATGTTACAGGAGCGCCGGCACCAGTAATAGCATCACGCAACGCTACGTCAAAGTTTACATTATCTGTAACGCTTGGGTCAACTTCAGCAGCTTCAGCAAGCATACGGCTAACGATATTAAATTGCGTTGTTTTCTTCTCTTCTTGTGATTCAGACAGTGGTGATTTGAATTTAAATACTACATCACGACCTTTTAATGATTCAGGAATATCATAAGGTGAACCAAGTAAGCCAGCTTGCATAGCAATATCAAAAGATATCTCGCACAATTGGCCGTTATATTCTGATTCAATAGGAGCAAACAGTGGTAAATTTTCACGGCGGTATTGCTTCATACGTTCTGAAACTTCGTATGCTGTCATTTCACGAGATACGCTAGGCAAAGAAAGTTTATCCAGGTAAAACGCACTTGCTAAAACCTGCTTAATAGTACCTTGCATTTCTAAACCAATCGGGAAACCACCGCGATCTTGAGCGATAGGTCTTAACGCTGCGCCCATTTTTTCATCGTACTCATCATCAACCCACGTTATACCGTCAGAGCTTAGATCAACATCAGAACGAATAACCTTTTGCGTAGCAATCATTGGTGGTCTTGCGTAACGTTCACCAGCTTCAAGCAAAGTATGAGTCATTGATTGTAATGCTCGAGCATCAGGCAAACCAACAACGGTAGCAGGAGAGTAAGCATAAGGCGAACCCGCGATAGTTTGAAAGCGAGGTATCACATAGTACTTATGATTAATTCCAACGGCTTCAATGATATGATCGTTTGCCATATCGATATAAATTGAAACGTATGGATGCTTAGATTCAATTTCTTCATCACCGTATTGATTGGATGGCATGACCATATGACGAATATCGCACTCTTCAAAAGGTGCATCACGTAACTTTTCTTTTATTCTTGGGTGGTTTTTGTCACCAAAATAATCATAAAGCTGCCTATAGGTAGGTTTCCATTTTCTTGTTGCGCCACATATAGAACCAGTTTCATCTTCAAACCATGCCATATCTCGCAAATGCCAACAGCGATATAATAAACCGTTAGCATATTTGTTTAGCTCTACACTGATAACGCATTGCCCAAAGGTAGCAAAATCATGATCACCTTCTTTAGTTGAGCGAACAAAGTTAGCAGAGCGATCATCAATCAATGACTTCAATCGGCCACCGGCCCATTGCAACCATGCTTCACCCTCATAATCAGCAAGGCCAGTTACACCAACAGAAAACCAATCTCCATCACGTAACATTGCACTAAATGAATTACCAAGATCACGACGAACCAAAACAGGATATGAATCAACCAATAAATCAGCCAACTCATTACCTATATTACGAGTGACAGTAAAATCAGCCCGTTCAGGATAGAAATGATCAGAGATAGTTTGATACAAAGAAAGCATTGGATACTGCTTAGTAAATAAATGCTCAGTTTGCTTTTTTAAGTCACTAACGTCTAATTTAGCCAAGAGTATTACTTCCGCTTAAGATGGTACTTGTGCGGCCAGATGTTTTACGTCTAGCTTCGCGCTCTAGTTTTCTTCTAGCATCAGCATCATCAGGATCAGGAGCCAATGCAGGGTCTTTAACTTCAGGCATGTCAGGCGATGAAAGTAATGAATCCGATGCGCCCAATGTCGCAATATTTAACGCTTTCTTTCCAAATTTCTTTATGTCACCCATGGTAAACTCGCTTTTTATTGATCAGTTACAGAAAAAGAAAACACATCACCAAGAAACACCTTTGGCGTAGCATCCTCATAAACAGCAAAGCCTTTATAACTACCTTTTACGGTAAATACACCAGCTTCAACAGGGTATTCTAAATAAGTACTGGCCAACAAAGGGCCAAGAACAGGATCGGTAACTGGTGAAGCAGGAGCGACAACGCCATTAGCGCTAGTCTTTTCAAACTGGCTACCGTCCGGGTTAATGAATGAAATCTTCAGTTCAGTATTACCAGACAAATCAAAATTAGTGGCAACGCGAAAAACCTTACCAACTTCACCTACTTTTAACGACACAAATTACTCCTAACACTTATTATGGAATCATCAATTAAACTTGAACGTGATTCAGTTGGTTTTATTGTACTATTATTTGATGTGTTTTCCACTATACCACTAATCAAGCTTATATCAGAATCATCAATAATACTTGCAAATGAGTTGTCAATATATATTCTGCTCGACAATGAAGGAACAGAACTTCTTATTATTCCTGATACAGTTTCAACACAATCTTCAGTTACAACCTGCTCACCGCCGACCTTAGACCAAAGCCTCGATGCCCAATATCTAGGGGTGAAATACCTTGAAGCAAACATTAGCCCGCAACATCCTTAACAACTACAGACCTATTACCATCAAGATCAACCGTTGCCGTTATTCTTGTCTTGCTATTGTCAGCAGCTTTAATTACAACGCTATTAGTTGCTGCGCCAGATAAAACACCAACCGAAGCAGATAATATTAATTTAAGTGCTTCTTCTAATGAGTAACCATCCACATCACCGCCGGCGAATATATTAGCAACAGTTATATCATTCAGTGCTGCAATATCAGATTGAGCTTGCGTTATCCCCGCGTTATCTGGTGCAGTGTAATCAGTCACCACAAAGTAATCAGCGCTAGGTATTGATCTAGCATTGAATTCGGTACTTGTTGGTATGTTGCTAACATCAGCAGTCAGCCAACTACCTTGATTCAATTGTAATTCGTTAGTGTCAGCTAAAATACTTGTAATGCTTGCATTGTCTGGTGCGGTATAATTAGCCGCTAATAATGGGGTAGTAGGTATTAATAAAACATTGTCATTAATGATGGTTTGATTGGCCGGCAAAGTTGTGCCCGTATCAACAAGAATAGCTGTAGTGTCTGATTTAATTAAATCAACAACAGTATCAACATTATCAATTGCAGCAGTATGATCCGCCGTTTGAGCTGTACCACCTAGATTATTAAATGTTCCAGAATGCTTAGCATCATAATAAGTTTGAGTAACTACCTGGTAGTTTTCCCACACCAAAACAGAACCAGCAACGGTTACTTGAAACTTCAGTATTGCAGTTGTATTTGTATCGGTAGCATCAAGCGTAGCAAAGTAATAACCATCAACATCATGAACCGCATTACCTGCAGCGTTCTTTTGTGCAAATGCACCACCATCTTTACTTAGCTTCATGTCAGATTGTGTAATGATTAAACCAGTCTCAGGAGTTACGCCATCAGCAGAATTAGCAAAAGGGCCAAACCTGATTATTTGAGAGGTTGATTGTCTTAGTTCCATGATTAAAACCTTCTATTTCTGTATGAGCTGATTATAGCATTAATTGGCTTGTCGATAACAGTGACAGCACCAAGAGACGCACCAATATCAGAACCACCAGAACCAGAGCCTTTTAATGTCGATGAAGATTTTAAATTGTAATCAGGGGTTACAGCATTAGGATCTTCTAAATCATCAGTTATTACGCGATTATCAAACGCTACAGAAACCCCTGCTTGAGCGCTTGCCGTAGCATCACCTGAAGCTAAATAATCCCAATCAATATTTACATTACTTTTGTATCTAAAATCCTCAACAGCACCATTAAATGATAGTGTATTTTCAGAATTAAGCTTTCCACCTATACTAGTCCCGATAGAAACAGAATCCTTACCTCCAATAGTGGTCACTCTATCAAGAGATAATTGCCCAGAAATATTACCCCCATAAAAACAAGAGTAAGATGATCCTGTCGATACCCCGATAGTATTTATAACTTTAATATTACCGCTGTAACCGTTTGATAAAGAAAGAACTGAACTTTGTGATTTTAAAAAACAGTCTTTAACCTCTGAATAACCGAAACTAGGGGATGTATGTATACAAGCGCCACCAGCCGCCGCAAGATCAGCTTTAACGCCATACGCTCTATCGTAAGCGTTTCTAAAATAAAGCGGCTGAGCGTATTTATTAGTAGAATAAAATGTTGTTCCTTCACCCTTTCCGTTAACCTCATCACCTTCAAACGCCATTATTTTAATATAATGAGTAGCATCATCTGTAATTACAGGGGTTTTACAACTACCGTGAATTTGATAATTCCTAACTTTTATTACATGCAAGCCCCCCGTAATAGTTAAATCTGTAGGTATAGCAGCAAGGGCCGACGCAATAGAACTGTAATCGTCACCCACGACATTGCCAACGACAACAATAGTATCAGCCATTATGTTAGCCTCATATACTGTTGAAATTCGGCAAACGTTAATGCTATCTGACCAGTGTTTCTAATAGTCCAATAATCAGTTGTGTCATACTCAGGCTCTAGAAAAGTATATTTACTCACTAAATCATTAGAGGGTTCTAAAAATATTTCTTCAAGTAAGTATTCTAGCTCTTCTTTAGTTTTATCTGTAACGATCACTAATGAAAAGAAATAACCCCATCCTACACTTGAACCATGATGCGACATGTATGATTGCATTGTTTCGTTGTGAGTGAATACATGGTTACCATCAGTCACCGACAGTAATGTCGTTTTTTTTGCGCTCGGCGCCAAGTTTGAAAAATGTAAGTGTACTGGCATTAGCTCGCCTTAAGGTTTAATTAACCGTTTAAATTTACCATTTGCGCCCTGGCTTGTCGAATTTTGAAGCAGAACGGTTTGTTGACTTTGCACCAGTACCATCATATCTACTTGCTGATCTATTGTTTGATATTTTAGAAGGTGGCACCCAATTATTGTCAGTTGGCTTTTTGGTTATCGATGGAAATAGTGCGGCAACAGCCCAAATTCTAGCATCAGCTCTATCAGGAGATCTTAATCCCATGTAGCCGCCGGTAGTCATTGCTAATAATTGGTCCTCTATTTCAGGGAAATAACCAACGTGGTGAACTTTACCTAACTCATCAAGTGCAGCTATTGGCTCAGCTCGAACAACTTTACCCCTTGTAGCTATAACATGCTCATAAGGTAAGTTAGGGTTTTTGGCTTGAAGTACGGCGCGAACCATATCACCGCCAAAGTTCTTTTCACCATACACGCGATCAGCACTATGACGTTCGTAAGCACCATTAACAACATCAGCCCATTGTTCAGGAGAATAACGTCCAGATAAATCTTCTAATATGTAAGCATGATTATCAGTTCCTAAAGCAGCAACAACAATACCGACTTCATCAGAACGAGTATCTTCATCACCTGAACAACCTGAAGGATCAACCGCTATGATTACCCGTAACCAATCAGGCAATGAGCCCTCTTGACCTAATCTACGATTGACAGCTAAACACTGTTCAGTCCACAAAGCACCATCAGAATCATCAGCAAAGCGACCAAGCAAGAAACGATTACGCGCCTTTTCTGGTAATGCATCAAGAAACTCTAAATACTTGGGGTCTAGATTGTCGCGGTTATCACCAGGATTAATTAAATAAAATCCATAATCAAACGGGTGACGTTCAGGTAATTTTGTTTCAGGGTTCTTCTTCTCTATAAACCGTAAGAAGGTCCAGTGCTTTTTACTAGGTGGGTTGAAATCGTAGAAAGCCTTTAGGCGTAAACAATCTGTTTTTTGCGCTAATCGAGTTAATGCAAGGACCATTGATTGAAATGGTATTTGTGAACACTCGTTAAAATATAACGTTGCGAATTCCATACCTAATATTTTTTCTACACGGTCTTTATCATCGAGTCCACTAAACCAAATTTCAGACTTGTTTGGCAAAGTAAGATAGTTATCAGTTTTGTCTAAGTGAGCCTTTTCCATTAGACCAGGAAAACAAAGGGCCATTACTTTAGGTAGAGTATCTAAAATGATTGAAGCTTTAAGGGCGTTCAATCTAAATCTAAATATAGCGTGTCGCGAACCTGGTGACTTTAACGCTCTAATAACTACAGCTCGAACTAACAAGAATGTTTTGCCAGAACGTGAACCACCGCCCAAAGCAATATGACTAGCATCGCTGATCAATACATCCATTGCCTTGTCTTGAGCTTTAGTTAGCTCAAAGGCGTTTACGTCTTTAGTTGGTGGGGCTAGGTTATTGGTCATTGTTGCAATCTGATCTTATGAGCATTATTACAAGTCGGCATCTTTACCCTCGATTACAATAGTTAGTTTATGATCTACTTCAACAGTTTTATCCCAACCTTGAAGCGCTCTTATTTGTTTAACTGCATCCACTTGTGAATGAGTCTTGAATTTTAAGCCATCCTTGCCAACAGAAACTTCGCTGATAACACGAGCGGCTTTATCGTTAATTAAGTCACTATCTTTGAATGACCAAATTGATTGCTTCTTATCTTTACCGTCTGCATCTTTAATAGTAATTGTTGAGAAGTCAGCAAGGTCAGTTACTTTTGTTCTGGCAATATCGGTTAATATTTCAAGTGCTTCATCGCGTCCAAGTATTGCATCACCAGCAGACTCTTCGATTAATGAATTATAGAAAGCCTTAACCTGAGCTTGTCTAAGCATCTTTGTTACTGTTGAATCAGCAGAAGTATGGTTCTTAGCTTTCCCACCAGCAGCATAATAAGCTTTTCTTTGACTTAGATTACCCTTAACCATATTGATTACAGTTTTACGCTGTAAGTCAGTTAGCTTTGACATTAAGGTAATTTGTTTTTCACTGAAAGAGAAGTTACTCACTTTGCATGACCTATAATAATAATTGCATAAGCAATAACTACAATTCCGATAGCAACATATAAACCGCTCATGATATTGACCAAGTTATTATCCAGCTAAAAGATAACACCGAAACTAACGCAGATAAGAAAAGCATTAGTATCATTTTTGATGAGTTAATAATTCTTTGCTTGTTCATGTTGTTCCCCTTTATTTTGTTTCTCTTGGTTATTCTGTTGCAAATTATCTTTCGTAAACAAAACCGTTTCTTGGCTCAAAGTTATACCAGTATTTAAGCTCGCCTGTCTCAGCAGGGTTTTTACCTAGCCATTTTTTGCTTGGTTCAGGGTCGTGAACTATCCAGCCACCTCTATCAATAATTACAGCATGAGTAACGCCCTCAAAGTTCTTACTCGGCACAACGCCATAGAAAAAACCTTTTACAGCGTACATTGAACGCAGAGCATCTAAAGTAAGTTCTTTCTATGGATGGGCGTTAACGACTCCTTGGTATTCATATTTAGTACTAGCCTCAAGCCATTCCATAAAAGGAATATGCCAACTAGCTTCAGGATGTTCCATAATATTAATAGTATCTTCAATTTCTGTTTCAAAGAGGCTAGCTAATACCGCTTGCATACAAGTGCCTTTACCTTTATCAACTATCGTTTGGTTTACTGCTTTCATGTTAATTCCTTATAAAATCGGGCTATTCTGTTTAAGTTATTACCTTTACAGATAAAGGTAATGCGGTTTGTTTTTATTATCGGAGTCAGAAAAAGACATCATTCAGCGCCCTCGATTAATTTAGACGCCTTAATACCAAGATTGTCAGCTATGCCTTTAATCGTTGAAAGGCGAGGGTTACCATTGCTTATGGCTGAATAAAGCGTTTTCCTATTTACGCCCATTTTTTTAGCTAAATCAGAAATGTTAGTATCTGCATCAATACAAGCTTTTTTTACTGCTTTATGTAAATTTAACATTCCTGACCTTTGTTGACTCCGTATTACAGTATAATAGGATTATTCCTGCTTTTTGTCAACAATCCAATTAACTTAACAAACATTACAAATCATCTATCCAATTCGCTGAAACATCCATGGCACTAGATGCACCCTGACTAACTTTCGAAGCTATTGAAAACGTTGTGTTAGGCGGGTGAAACCTAACTATGCTTTCTATATCAAACGGGAAAGGCTGACCGGCTTGAACTGGTATACAAGCAACAACTCGACCGCCAGTAATAGCGACTGAATTTGTGGCGTACTCCATCAAGCTATTAGGCTCATCCAAATATTGAAACAACAATGAATCACCAGGAGCGACTTCGGGCTCAACCACCACTTCATAAACAGCCGTTTTTGTTGTGTCGGTAGCAAGTATTAAGCTTCTAGGTATGATTTCAGCCCTGTTTGCTATGTCTTGATATGTCAGTCTATTCCTAAGGGTTAACACGTTAGTTCGAGTTGTTCCAACACTCAGTTGAGTATGGCAAACACCGCTGGATTCATTGTCATACGTGACTTTGCCCTCATTGAACGCACCACAAGAAGCACCTTTTACAACTACGTCGGTAGTATTGCCGGCGTTTCTTGCTGCCCAACCTATACGAAAAATAGGATTGTTAACGCTAGGAACTAAATTACTATTTGCATACTGAATAACATGAACCAAAACTAAATCAGCTGATTCCTTTTCTTCGATATAAAACCTTATGCCGCCATAACCTAAATATTGAACACGTATCAGATAAACATTACCGAACGATGGATCAATATCTATATCAGGCCTTACATTCCAGTTATTTTTTTTGGTAAATTCAACCGTTGGCATAACACCACTGGTTATAGATACCCACGAACCCGCTGCTGAACCTGAAGAAAACAAGAAAGAACCACCGCCAAAATCAGGCAGTCTAGCCAATGCAACAACAACCGCACCATTTGATGTAAAGTTATAAGTTGGGTTCTGTGCTTTTAATGATGCGGCGATCTCATAAGCGTTATGTTCAACGGTTCCTGAGGTCAAAGACACACTATACGCAACGCCATCAATAGTTACTGTTGCTGTTTCAGAGCCACCCGCCGGTGTGGTTATGGTTAATTCTTGTTGCTCAAGCGCTCCATCCCTACCGTGTATTATCCCGTAGTCTTCACCCTGGTATCCAAAGGCAAAAGCTGACTCGCTATTAATAAATCCGGCTTGCTGCTCACTATCAATAACGCCTTCTGTGAAGATAGCGGTAAACCTAGCGATCAATCCCTGGCCAGCTTTATATTGCGCCTCTCTCTTTGTTACGATAGCTGAAACATTACTAGCACCAACGCCAGTAGAAGCAACAAAATTACCATCCACCGCTGAAGTTGAGCCGCCTAAGTTAATAGTTAACACATCGTTTCTAATTCCGTATTGTGCGGAAACTTGGAATAACGGCGCGGGCTCAGCTGTTGAAACTTCACCGAACGCCGTTTTAGGTATCAGTGAATCTAAATTTGTATTACCTGAAGGATAAGTCATTATACAGTTCTCCAAAAAAATGCTTTGCAATGATCAGCGCCTTCAATCCCAACTAGCTTCATCTTACCTTTGACAGTCGGGCCATGAAACAATGAAGGCGTATAGGTTGCATCACCAGCTTTAACATTGATCGCTAGTATTCTTTCATCACCGCCTGAAGGCTCTAGCCATTGACCTTGAGTTGTGCCAGGAACAATGAACGTTGCCATTCTTGGCTCTATGTAACCACCCGTAGGAGTAACGATATTCCCGTCAACATCAAAAAATACAATGACAAAAATACCATTCCTAAATCTTTCAGATATTAGGCCCGTTTCATAAGTGCCATCGGCAACAGGTATTTTTATTGATTCGTTGTTTAGTGGATTACTAAGCACGTTAAATATGTTAAATTCCAAAATCCTACCCCTTTAGTTAAGTTTATTTTGTAATTACATCATAGCAAAAAAGCCGATACTTGTGACAGTAGCGGCTTTTCTGGTTTTCTGTGAAAATCAATTTTATATTAAGAAGCTGATAATATTCGTTCGAAATTTTGATTTTGCACTTTGGCAAAGTTAGCGGTAAAAACATTTGATTCACGATAAGTTAATTTATTGCTATTAACTTGCCTGGGGTTTTCTGCGCCGTAATCAAGCGTTAAAATTTCATTGATGATAAGGTTTGAACTAAACGCTTCTAACGCTTTGTGTACTGTAGCAACTGATTCAGGCTGTGCATTTAACTGCATAGGGTTTACCGGCTCAACAAACGTTACATTGATACCTTTATTTTCGAACTCGCTAGCAATAGCTGTTGATAACGATAAGCTCGCACCAACAATAAACACTAGAATTTTTTTTACTCATTTTCATTTACGTCACTCCATCAAAGTAAGAATAAAATAATCCGACCTTGTTTATATCAACAAACAATCAATTTATCAATAAGCCATGGTACTTATAAAAGTTACACATAATGCTAATGCTGATCATTACTGAGATAACCACCATAGGAATTATGTAATAAGCTATGAATTCTGTTGTAGGATGCTTTGACATGGTTACCTCGTTGTTATGCGCTACCTAAGTAACGCAGTGTGGGGTTATTTAATGGCTTCTTTGTGCTTACATTTAGTGTTCCCATGAGCTGTACACCTGCGGCCTTTATCATCACGGTAAACACTCACAGCACCGCAAACACCATTAGGCGCGACCATTCCGTTAACTTTGCAAACGTAAATTATGTTTTTTATTTTCTTCTTGCTCATAATCTTTCCTTATAGCTTATTGTTGGGGTTGCTTAAGTTGCTTTAATGTTCTGAATGCTATGGTACTTCCTTCATCCATTCTTGATGATGGTAGCTTTTGAATTTCAAGCAATGCAGATTTTAATAATTCTATTTCTAGGTTTAAGTGGTATATGTGATCTTCTTCCCACGATCGATCATCTGGTTGTCTCATTTTATACCCTCTCTGTTGTTATAGTTGTGTTAATTAATAAGCTAAATCAACTTTAAATTCATGCTCGCACTTTTCACAGTAAGCATCTACATCACTACTTTTCTTAGTGCCCCATTCGCAAGCTTGGATATTATTATTTTCCCAAAAATTATCATCATCCATCAAATCAATATCTTCACCGCATTTAGGGCATTCACAATCAAGACTTATACTCCATGTAGCTTCTAATTTAACAATCTTTTTATCGTCACTCATTATTCATTCTCTCTTAGTTTGTTTATTTAGCTGAAGGAACATCAACGCAAGGAATTCTTTTAGTGAAATTAAGGCAATCTTCATACAACTGATTAATTCGCTTTACATCACGCCAAACAACACCAGCACCAAGGTTATGCTTTTTTTCTGCGGCCATAGTACTTTCACCGTTAAAAATAACATCCTTAACAGCTTCGAAGCGTTCAGGCTTTAGCTTGATGTATTTGCTTTCAGCAATAGCTTTAAATTGCGCTTGGTTCATCTTTTTTTTCACTGTTAATTTCCTTAATTATTTGTTGGCCTTTTTTACCGCAAAACAAATGCATGTAGCCAAGGCCTGATTTATAGCAAGTTTCATTTCTAAGAACGTCATTAGCGCATTTGTAGCAAAGCGCTTGTTTACTTGTTTTAACTATTCTCATAGATCACCTGTTTTTACTTGTGATTAAATTAACCCTTTTAATATGTGTTTAATAACTAACATCGTCCAGCCGTTACCGCACATCTTGTAAAGTTGAGTGTTACTAATGCCTGCGCTTAATAATGTATCAATATGATGCTCTGTCACTGTTTGAAGCCTGAAGCATTCTCGTGGTGTTAGCTTTCGTATTTCACCAGCAAGAACCGCAAAGTTATTATGCTCCCAACTGCAAGAACTAACTGTCGGGGTTTTGCTATTCTCTGCCCTAACCCCTCCAGAGTTATTGCCTCGAGGTCTTTGTAAAATGTACGGATCTGACATTGAGGTTTTAAAATACCTGGCAGTTAAGCAGTTAGACTTTTTATCAATTTCGCAAACATTCAAGTTATCGAAACCACTATTCATTTCCTTTCTTCTTTCTTTCTTAGCCCAAAAGCCATTAAGTAGTTTTTCTGATAAATAGTATTTACTATCAACGTCTCTCTCAATAATGTCAGCAAGCACTAAACCTTTATCTATTGGCTGCTCAACCTCAAAACTAGTCCAATAATATCTATTACGATTCTGAGCCGACACCAAGGCGCTATTGATTAAAATCTTATGCACATGACCTAAAGCGTTTTCGGTATGAGTTGTAATGTACTGCTCGAACTCCTTTTTCATCTTCACGTTTTCAATTAAGAAATTAGCTCCAGTGTTGCGATATTTAACGTGTTTCATGATATCCAGCATCGTCCAGAACAACATGCCGCGTTCGTCTTTGTCTCCTAACTGCTTTCCAGCCATTGACCATGCTTGACAAGGAAACCCACCGGTAACTAAATCAATACTAGCCCAGTCAATATCCCATTCGCGCCAGTCAGTAACATCGCCTAACTGGATCGTATCAGGAAACAACGCTTGCGTTGCCTGGTTAGCATATTTATCAATCTCACTTGAATACATTTTATCGACGTTAACGCCTAACGACTCTAAAGCCATTGAGCAAAAACTCATTCCATTAAATAAACTTAATACATTCATACTTACCTCATTGCTTTAAATTGTTGCTTCGTTGATTTTTACAACCTTATCAACTTCGTTTACAAGCTCAATTGATTCAGGAACGGCGAACTCGCGAACCTTTAAGATGTAACCGTTTATCTGAATGATAATAGGATCAATCATTACAGCATGATTGAAACTAGCTTCTGAATCAGGATATTTTTCTTGTAGAAATTTAGTTCTTTCGAGTCGGACTAATTCGAACTGCTTGATTTTATCTTGAGCTTTCTTAGGAAGGTTTACTTTTAGTTTAATCATTTACTGATCTCCTATAATTTATTTTCATACTAATTATAGGAGTAAACTATTACCATTGTAAAGTAATAGTTTACTTTATATTCACTTGTATTCGTTAGAGTCAATAACCATGATATCGCCGTTAACTTTTAAAGCGTACTTCTTACCAACGACTAGCTTTAGCTTTTTAAATAGCTGAGTTGCACCGAAAACCCACTTAACGCCATTATCATCATTTAAAGGCTTAAAGCCTATAAATGAATGCTGATCACTAAATACAATTTGCATAGTTAAGCATGATGGCGATAACTTTTTCATCAATGCGGCGCCATTGGTATTTATTGATCCCTGATATCTAGGTTCATTACCAGTATCGGCAAGCTTTCTAAATACAACGCTTGGACCGTTACCTTGTCGTTGGCTTATTAACTCTTTGTTGAATTCTAATGGTTTCATTGTTGCTGCCTTTTAATTATTGGATTCTGTCACCCAAAAAGCCGCAATTAAGCGGCTTTATTTGGTTTAATGGCTAAGTACTAGCAAGAGCCAATAAAAGCCTTTAATTTCATTTTGTCGAACTTTTCAACTAAAATATCTTTGAACTCTTCAACAATGTCTTCTTCATGCTTTTCTAGTTTAACAATACGAAGTGATATCTGCGGCTCACTACCACCAGTTAAAACAGAAAGGAGAACGTTAAATTGTCTATCTTCTAAGCCATTATAGGGCTTACAAGTAAAGGCGATATTACCCGGCATTTTTGCTTTACCTTTAACTTCAACCAATTCCGTAGCTGACATATTAGCGCTGTAATCATCAATTTCACTTGTGATACTTCTCGCTGATTCAATGGTCATTCGCGTAATTGCATTTGAAGCTTGGGCAATAGTCATTGAAACACCAACTTCATCATCAGTACCTTTAGTCGTAACAACGATAAAATCAGCCCAGTCTTCAATAAAATTAGCTGCAGCTTTTTGACTTAGACGCTCACCATTCATTTGCAATAACTGTCTGAATGCAGCACTTTTATCAATGGTAAGCTTTGCAGTATGGCGTTGATGCTCAGGTAAATCTTCAGTACCTAAATCAAAGATAATTCTTGAGCTCATATCATCTGAATCGATAAAACACTTTGCACCTTCTTTATCGTACTCTGCAGCATAAACAGCAAAATCATCAATAGACTTTGTTTTAAAGTTCATACGGTATGAACTTCTGTTTGGCATCTTTGACTCTAAGTCTTCAATATTGATAGCACAAGGAACCGCAACCAATGGAGATTTAGCATTTACACCATTAAGCTGAACGTTAAGTTGGTTTAATAATTCAGTTTGCTCTAAATGTTCGATTGCTTCTTTTGAAATTGTCATTTTTTACTCGATATTTTTAAGGGTTGTTTTACCTGTGCGAACCCAGGCGGTTTTTTTGGTGTTAATTATTTAATGTGACGGACTTTACTTGGTAGCTCGTTTTCTTGCTGAAGACTGAACTGGCCCGTTAAGCTTTCTTTTGGCGCATCAATGGTAAGCTGGCCACCTTTACCGACGAAGAAAGGCGTTTCAGTTGTATTCTCTTCTGATTTTTTACCCTTCTTAGATGGCATTACGCTACTTAGTTTTGTTGAAACTAATACTTGATCATTATCGCCAATTTGACCAAAGGTAAGTTCTAAACTTACCTTACCTTTTGCGCCGCGACCGTTAGCAATTGTTGCTAATGCTGCAGCACTTAATGAAATACCTAACTGATCAATTAGAACACCGGCGTTTAATTCACTGACGAAATCATCAACGTTAGTTACATTGCTACCTGGTTGTATAGTTTGTCCTGACATAATTTACTCGCTTCTTTGTTATGGTGAAATTCACCGTTGTAGTTAAGTTTTGAACTATCCGGATAGTTCGATTGTATTATTTACGATTCTTTAAAAAATTGCTTGTACTTGTTCACGATATTCATTAAGTCGCTATATTCTGAATTAACAACACCGTACTCGCCAGCCCAAAAGTTAACGTCTTTAACCATGTGTTGATGTGGCGTTAGTGGTGTTACTACAGTTCGGCTATGCGTTCTACCACCTTCAGGAATAACTTCAGCAATAGGCTCGGCAATAGGCTCACTAGCTTCAGTGTTGGCAAAGCGATCAGCTAACTTTTCTGAAACTGGTTTTTCTTCGGTAACTTCTTTTTGCTGCTGCGCTTGCTCAACAAGCAATTGCTGCTGAAGCATTCCATTCAATTGCATTACAACATTTTCAACTGAGGTTTTAGCAGTTTCATAAAGATCGCCAAACTCTTCTTGAGGAACTTCATAGTTGTTCAATGAACTAATCTTCTTTGTTATTTCTTCTGAAGACTTACCAAAAAAACCAACAGGTATCATTGCTAATTTATTAACGCGCTCTTGCGCTTGCTGCTTAATGTGCTGTTTTTGAATCTCAAGCTCCTTAACTCTAAGCTCTTCCTCATTTTTTTCTTTTAGCTCTTGCTGAATGATAGCGTTAAGTTTTTCAGTTAACACTTCTTTTACCCGGCTTTTTGCTTGAAGTGCATCCTGAGTAAACTCATCAAAACCTTCATCACAATTTATTGAATCAACAGCTTCCATTAATGAAGCAATTTCATCTTTACCTGGTGGGTTGTTTGGGTCGAAAGTAGCTATCGCATGAATACCGCTTATTCTTTCGTTAATAGCTTTAATTCGTTCTTGTTCCTTAACTTCTTCAGCCGCCTCCCAATCAGTTAATGGTTTTCTTACCTCGATACGCAAAGAATCCATTTCGTTTTTAAAGTGAGTTTTGCCTTTACCAACGCTAGAAACTATCGCTTTTGCTTCTGCAATTGAGGGGTCAATCATTTTACTTATAACGCCAGTTTTCATTTTAGATACTTTATGCGCTTCTGAAGCAATAAGATCACGGCCTTTTTTTGTTGTTAAATCAATTGGAACCGTCAAAGCCTCATCACGAACTTTTTTAACTAACGGGTCGATTTTTTTAACATCGCTAAAAACTGAAACTATTGAATTTTGTCTAACTTTAAAGCCATCAACGTTAATCATAGGGTTTGCTGGCTTAACTTTAGGGTTTATTTCTTTTTCTGCTATTGATGTTGAGTCTGTCATTTTATTCGCCTTTAAATTTCTGTATTGTTTTTTGGTAAGTGGCATTGATTCTTATAATAAATGGACCTGAATCGACTACCGTGTTTTTAGTTCTTTTTTCTAGTTCTTTTAATAACGCTCCTTTAATTCCTTCTGCTGCTGATTCATTAGGTACCATATCAAATGATGTTAATTGCTTAGTTATGTAGCCGTCAATTTTAGCGGTATCACCGATGATCTGATCTTGCTGCTGCTTGGCTATTCGCTCTTTTGCTTCATCTTTTGCTTTAGTGAATTCTTTAGTTATTACATCATCACCTTCTGAACATGAAGCTTTATATATTACTTGCCACGCATAACGAAGCTCATCAAGGTTTTCAACTTCAGCCAATAACTTTATGTAAGCCGAAATATCTTTTTTAGTTAACGGTAAAGCCCACGCTTCAAGTGCTGGCGGTTTCCATTGAAATTTTTCTTTCTTTGTTTTATTTTCGTGGTAAATAAAACCGCCCTTTGTATCTGTTTCTTTTCTCGTGTCAACAGGTTTAACAGTAGCAAAGCCCACATCAAACTGATAAAGGTAACGACCAATACCCCATTGAACGCCCGTTCTTTTCATAGCTGAAGACATTGTTGATTTAACTTTATCTATAGTATTTGAACCAACAACTTCCGAACCATCCCAACGAGTAACCCATTCATTATCAATTTTTATTGAAATACCACATTGATAACCAGTATTACAAGGTGAGGCTTTGAATTCATTTTTCCAAAACCCAGGACCAACAGCATCATCAAGGCGTTGCATTATCGCCCGGTTAGTAATGTAAGGAACAACAAGAGCCCACGAATTATTACCACACATTTGAATGCGCCACTCAATATCCTCTTCGGGGAATTTTTTAGATAATTTATTTAAATCAAATGCCATTACTTAGCTCTCTTTTTTAAATAATTTTCAATTTCTGTATCTGATAAGTGATCAAGTATTAATTGAACACCAGCTTCTTTTTTTAACGACTGCATTAACTCGAACATATCTACATCGAGAAGAACCGCTTTAATACTAACAGCGCCGTTTGTTCCTGGTACTGGCTCAACACAGTGAGCCGAACCAACTTTCACTTCTAATCTTTTTAACATGTTGCCTACTCATATGTTGTTTGCTTGGACGATTTAAATAATATTACACTTAATTATTCCTGTCAACATCATTTGTTTACTTTTTTATTTGACGGGTTTACTATTTGCGAGTATCATCTATTCAACATCAACTAAATGAGGTTCAATTATGAACTTAGAAAAATCATTAAAGGTAGCTTTAGCTATCAAGGAAACAAACAAAACTGAATTAGCTAAAAAAATGGGAGTAACTAAAACTTACATTCCACAAGTTGTTAAAACTGGCTCTTTATCAGTTCGTAAATTAGGTGAGCTTTGTGAAGCTCTTGATTATAAAGTTTGGGAATTCATCAAGCTTGGTGAAGAGGTTTAATTATGCACTATTACCAATTTAATATTGGTGACTATGCTAAAGCTACTCGCCATTTAAGTAATACAGAAGACTTAGCTTACAGAAGGCTAATTGAATTGTATTATGACACTGAGCGGCCATTGATAATTGATGTAGTTAAATTGTCTCGTTTGATAAATATGAGAGATAACCAAGAAGAAATTAAAACAGTCTTGGAAGATTTCTTTGTTGAGGCTGAAAACGGATTTAAACAAAATCGCATTGATAGCGAAATAGCTAATTATCATGCAAAAGCAGAGTCGGCAAGGGTTAACGGTAAAAAAGGCGGCAGGCCTAGAAAAGCTACAGCTAACCCAACGGAAACCGAAAGCAAAGCTAAAAAAACCCAGTCGGTTAATTTAGATAACCCAACGAAAACCGAAAGCAAAGCTAAAAAAAGCGACTCGAAAGCTAACCAAGAACCATTAACCATTAACCAAGAACCAATAACTATAAATAAAGATCAGTTAACAAAAGAAACTGTTAACGATAATTCAAATTTAGATGTTGAACCTAAAAAATCAACAGTGAATTTTGCTAAAGAAGATCTTAACTTTGCTCACTGGTTTTACGAACGGCTTTTATTGATTAACCCTAAACATAAAAAACCTTCTCCTGCAGGTTTTGAAAAGTGGGCTGGCTCAATTAGAAAGTTACGGGCCATAGATGGAAATACTCATCAAGAAATGAGTGACTTGTTTATGTGGGTAAATAATTCTGAATTTTGGAAGGGTAATATTTTAAGTCCTGGCAAGCTCAGAACTCAATGGGATATGTTAACTATTCAACGTAACAAAGATCTTAATGCTAAACCTACCAAGCGAGATATAAACGCCATAGGTAAAGATTTTTACGTTCCTGAAGGCTTTGGTAAACAGCAAGATCTTTATAAGGATTAACTATGTCAATTAAACAGGTGATATTGAAAGCTAAGCAGCTTGCTAGTCAAGGTAAGACAGATCGCAGCTATGACGATGTTTTGGCTGAACGAAAGGCTGCTGAAATTGAAACAGGCTATGAAATTGGAGAAAGACAGCGAACATCAGTTATCAACTCAATATTAGGTCGATCTGGTATTTTGCCAATCCATCAAAATTGTTCTGTTGAAAACTATGTTGTCAGCAATCAAGGACAGCACAATGCAGCCACGTTTTCTAATAATTATATTGAAAACTTCCTGGGCAACAGTTCAGCGTGTTTTGTTTTTTCGGGTGACACTGGAACAGGTAAGAATCATTTATCAGCTGCAATTTGCAACAAGCTAATGTTTATAGGTAAAACATGCCTGATCATTACTGTTTCTGAAATGATGATCAAACTTAGAAAATGTTACGGCGATAATGCTGAATATTCTGAAGACCAATTTTTAAAGCAGCTAATAGATTACGACCTGTTAATTCTTGATGAAATTGGTTTAACGAAAGGTAGCGACCACGAGAAGATGATTTTAAACCAGGTAATAGATCAGCGCACTGGTAACTTAAAAGCTATTGGCTTACTTACAAACCTTGATACAAATGATTTTACTGAATTCGTTGGCGCTAGAATAATCAGAAGATTACAAACCAATAACTGTGAATGGATAGTGTTTAACTGGAAGGGATTCACTGGATAGTAAAGTAATCTTTTACTTTACAAGGAGTGATTAATTACCTATACATAAATGGCTTGTTCAGGATGTTTTTGCTTTACATAAATATCTAGGAATAAAACCTAACCCGCTATATTTAAAAGGCGCTAATCGCGTTGGGTGCTGGCCTTGTGTTCTTTCATGCAAGTCTGAAATTAGACAGGTGGCAATTGAAACCCCAGAAAAAATAATTCAACTAGATAAATGGGAAAGACAGGTGTTTAAGGCATCTAGATTTGCCGTATGGATGAAAGAAAAAAACCCAGATTATAGCCTTTCTTTTTTAGGCCATAGAAAAAATGTAGTTGGTAATGTTTTTGATGTTGTTAAATGGGCTATGACTGATCGTGGTGGTGATGAAATAGAATATACTGGTGCTGATATGAATTGCAAAATAGGTGATCACATATTTTGCGAATAAAAAAACCGCTAGCCCGTAAAGGTTAGCGGCAAAACAACAGAAAGCAACATAAAAAACACTACATCAAAGTAGATGTCAATAATATGCTAACTAATATCGAAATACAACAAGAAGATTTTAAGGTGCTGTTATGAGCAAAGTAAGAAAAAAGAAACACAATCCAGTTGAAGCGGTGCGTAAAAATAATATTCGCGTGTTAAAAGGCTTTGCTATTGCTTTTATTGCCAACGATAAGTCATCAAAAGAGCCAATTAAGCTTGTCAACTTAAAAGGTGATGAAAGACCAGTAACTAAAACAATGGCCGAAGCGATCACCTATTTCCGCTACAAGTGGGCTATTTACCTGGTTGTTGGTTGCTTTAATTCAAAAGGCGACCAAGAGCTTAAGATTGATTATGCCGTAATGACTGAACCCTACCTTCAATCAGAATTGGTTGGTTATCTAAACGAACGCCATCAAAATTTTATCAGTGACTTAAAATCAAAGAATGTAAATATTCAGTTCGCCGGTTGGGTCGCAAAACCTTCAGGTCGCGAACTTGATCCGGAAGAGCTTTATACTATTTTCAATAAACTCGAGGCTTGGTCATGAAGGCTAGTGAAATAATCCATCAAAGCTGTTGCGGTCAAGGCTTACCGATTGATTGCCCTAAATCAGCATTAGTTAAAAAGGTTGAAGCGTTAGAAAATCAATTAACCCTTACTGAAAATCAACTTAAAAACGCCAATAAAAAAATAAAGGAGCTTCAGAAGTAATGAAAATTATCATGGTTAAGCAACCTGGCGGAATGTTCTCACCGTTAAATGATATGGAGCAGGAAAAAACCATAAAATTTAAAACTTTTGAAAGTTATGAAATTAACGTTAAGTTATCTCGTAATCCTGCGTTTTTGCGAAAAACCATGGTATTTTTTCACTTCTGCTTTAACTATTGGAATGGTGACAACGTACATAAGTATTGTTCTGAAACAGAGCAGTTTGATCGATTCAGAAAAGATTTAACTATACTTGCTGGTTTTTATATTCAATCAGTGCGTCTTGATGGCTCTATACGAACAGAAGCCGAATCGTTAGCTTTTGCTAACATGACTGAAGAAAGGTTTCAGGAATGTTACTTAGCTTTGATTAGGGCGGCATTGAAACATATATTCCATAGTGCCGATGTTAATACAGAAAATCAATTGATGAATTTCTTCTAATAACGCTTTACTTTAATTACATTAAAATCTAGAATTTAACAAATCGAGCTAGGTGTAAGTTTATAGAGTTAATTTTAACGTAACTTGCTGATAGCACTTAGTAAACTTTAATGGAAAAAGGAATTATTATGAGTGACGAAAGAATAGTGTGCTGGTTTAGTCATGGTGCAGCATCAACAGTTGCTGCTAAATTAAAAATCATAGCTAACAACAAACTCCCTTTCCCTAAAAAATTGGTGGTCGTTAGTATTTTTATTGAAGATGAGCATGAAGATAATGAGCGTTACCGTAAAGATTGTGAAGCTTGGCTTGGTCAAGAAATACTAATGATAACCAGTGAGAAATACAATTCATCTGTATCGGAAGTGGTAAAGCAAACTAAATATATGTCTGGCGTTAATGGAGCAAGGTGTACAAAGGAACTTAAAAAGCAAGTTCGTTTAGATTGGCAGCAAGATGGTGATATTCATGTTTTTGGTATGACTTCGGAAGAAGAAAAGCGCATTGATGATTTAATTGATAATGAGCCAAACACCATGTTTGACGCACCTTTAGTTGAAGCTAATTGCACAAAGCAGGATTGTTTTAAAATGCTTGAAGATGCTGGTATTCGCTTGCCTGAAATGTATCACTTAGGCTTCCCAAATAATAACTGCAAAGGGTGCTTAAAGTCGTCAAGTGTCGGTTACTGGAATCTGGTTAGAATATGCTTTCCTGATGTATTTGAAAAACGAGCCCGCGAAGAAGAAATACTTGGCGTTGCTATGTGTAACATGTCAACCATGAAGCTTATGAATAACCATCCAGAAGTAATCATTAAGATTGCCGAGGATATTAAATCAGGCAAGCTAAAGCAAATTAAAATTAAGCCTCAAGATGGTCAAATGAGAATACCGCTGAGATATTTACCAGATGGTGTTGGCATTAAAGATCCAATCTATGTACCTGATTGCGGATTCTTCTGTGAAGCCAGTTAAATTATTATTTTAAAGTAGACCTCGCGGTTTACTACACACAATTAAACTCAAATAGAAAAAGGAATGAACATGTTAAAAGAGCAATTATTAGAAATAGCCAGAGCCAATGCTTTAAAGCAAGGTCAAGGTGTTGGTGTAATCGGATACTTACCCATCAATGAAAGTCAGGCGAAAACTTTTGAGCCGCACGAATGGGCTATTAATGCAATGAATGAAGCGCAATTCAAGGCTGTTCATAGTGAAGTCCATAAACTAGCTCGCATTATGGGGCGTGAATTTGGTGATAGCGTAGAAAGTTTTTTGAATCAGTATGCTACTCAGATAAATAACGATTTTAATAATCCATCAAAGTAGACGGAGAAATAACGATGAAGCAATTAAAAGAAAATTGGAAGCGTCATTTAAAACAAATAATACAACTTAAACCAGAAGACCGAGACAAAGAAGCCGACCAATACCTTGTCGCTTATGCTCAGAAGGCTATGGTTGAAAAGCTTGAAGCAGCACGTAACAAAGGTCGCGGTGGGTGGTGGACAACTGAATGTAATACTGATGACTTACTTAAAATGCTTAAAACTCACGTAGATAAAGGTGATATGCGTGATGTGATGAATATTGCAGCAATGATTTATTTCAGGCAAGAATCAGGTATAACGCATAAATCAGAGGAGTAGGTGACCAGATGAAATTATCAAAACAGTTAAGGCAGTGGCGAGCGGAACGACCTGACGAGTACACTATGGACAGGTTTATCAAAGAGGCTGAAAGATTAGAAGCTATAACAGTATGTGACTACATAGTTACTGATATAAGCAGTGAAACTCATATTGATATAATAAATGGTAGACCTGTAACGTGGTGTTTGGATGACGAACCCGAACTACCGACAACGCCAAGCTGTTTCGTTAGGAATATTGTCGATGTTAAATTGATAGAAAAGCTTGAGCAAGAAATAAGAACACTTAACAAATTAATGAGCTTGAACGTATGAGATTTATAAAATATTTAAAAGAAGAAAGCTTTGGTTTTTGGGTTGGTTACGTTGTTGGCTCATTATCTTCAATCGCCATAGTAGCTATAATAAATAATTTTACATAAAAGTAGGAATGAACAAATGTTTACTTACTATCAGGTCAACGGCACATATAATTTTTCGCATTACGGTGAGGCACGTTCTTTTGCTAACCGTATAAATGGAAGTATTACAATTAAAAAATCTTGGAATCCGTTGAGAGTGTTTAACTCAATATACGACTCCATTTAAGTAGACGGAGAAAACGAAATGAAAGAACGATTGAAATGGCTTGCTAGTATTTACCTGATACCTTTAATTTTTATGGTTGCGTTCCCTTTAATTAAAGATGTAAAGCTTAATGATGAAGTCTTGGGTGTGTTTGGGTTGATGGTTTCTGGTTTTGTGTCAGGTTTAATGCTTGAGGGGGTGCTTTTAATGCTAGCATTCACAGTGGCAATACTATCCGGCAAAATGGACGACAAAATTACACAAAAGTAGGCTTCGACCTACACAATTAAACTTAAACAGAAAAAGGAAAGTAGAATGAAATTCACAGCACAAGAATTAACAGAGTGGGATGGTCACCAAGACGCAGGTACTAGCGGCTGGATACCTGCTCGACCTGACGGTTGGAAAATTGAGGGGTTACTTAACCGTATTCATAATGCTTGGAAAGTAATTAATGGTGATTATGACGTGGTTGACTGGTATTCATACAGAAAACAAGAAAAATGCGTAATACCCGTTGTCGTACCAAGCCAATTGCACAGGGACACTGTAAATCTCGTTTGGCAATTTTCTTCTGCTATGGCTGAAAAGCTGAGAAAGTCCGAACTCAAATACGGTTATGATAACAAATGGAAAAATAACGATTGGGCTGGTGAATGCAGAAAACAGTTACAGCACCACATCAATAAAGGTGACCCGTTAGATGTTGCTAATTACTGTGCTTTTCTTTGGTATATGAAAGAGCCGACGAGCGAGGATTAGTTATGGTTTTATGTGAACAGCCTTGCCCTGAGTGTGGAAACGAGGACTTTGCACTTACAATTGAAAGCAGTCGTGAACTTGGTTTTAGTCGAATTAAATGTACCGATTGTCTTTGGGAATTAACCGATGAATGCTGTGAAGAGGATTTACTAGATAAATTCGCCAAACAGTTTACACAAAAGTAGGAGCAAAAATTAAATGATAGTAGGTTATATAAGAGTTTCTTCAGTTGATCAGAATACAGCAAGGCAACTTGACGGTATTGAACTTGATAAAGTTTTTGAGGAAAAATTATCAGGTAAAAATATTACAAACAGGCCAGAGCTTCAAGAATGCCTTAACTTCCTTCGGGAAGGTGATGTTTTGCTTGTTCATTCAATTGATCGGTTAGCACGTAATCAACGTGACCTTCAAAACATCGTAGGTGATTTGGTTGCTAAAGGTGTATCGATTAAATTCATCACTGAAAACCTTGAGTTTGGCAATAAAGATAATCCTATGGGTAACCTCATGCTTCAAATGATGGGCGCGTTTGCTGAGTTCGAAAGGACTATGATTAAATCTCGCCAGCGTGAAGGGATTCGAAAAGCAAAAGAACGAGGGCAGCAATTCGGCCGTAAAAGTTTAAAGCCTGAGCTGGTAACTGAATTAAAAAACCGAAAAGAAAAAGGGCAATCTGTTAAGGAAATAGCTTTTGCGATGAATATCGGATCAAGTACGGTTTATAAATACTTATGACTTGGCCAAAAAAAGAAATATACCCTATTTGGTATTTCAACAAAAAACCTAATTCAGATCAAAATTTCATATTAAAACGAATGACGGTTATACCACCTAAGCACAAGCAAAAAATCGCCGATCGCTACGAGCTTATTTATCAGAATAGAAATACTACTGGCAACCGTAAACGGGCCAATACTTTTTTAAATAAAATTGCTAAATGGTTTTATAACGAAAGTAAGAAGCCAAAACAAAAAGGCAGAAAACTACTATGAAATTAAGTGAATTAAATATCGGAGATAAATTTATTCTTGTTCGTTCTGGCAACAAGTATATTAACGCTGAATATCAGCGAAACGCTTTAGGCGTAGGTTTGAGAAGTAATTTTGTAATACCGCTAAATGAAAAAGGCGAGCAATTACCAGTAAGAACCTTAAGCACTCAGTGCAAGGTTGAATTAGTAACAGGGGATGATAATGGCAACTAAACCAGCAAACGCAGCACAAAAGGAGTGGATGACGGCTATAGCAGACTTTGCAAGTACAGAATTAGCTGTACTTTACGGTGACGAGTTTGACCAGTCTTCGTTTCAGCTTCATCATGTTTTGGGTCGAAGCGCAAAAAATAACAAGGTGGCTATTGGTCACGAATTTATACTGCCTGTGCCTACAGCTCTTCATGATGTATCAAGCAACCATCCTGAAAATGTAACGCATTGCAAAAAAGCCTTTGTTAAGCGATTTGGCACACAAAGGTCTTTATTTTATGTAATGTATCAACGAATGAAAGAAGATGGTTATAACGTGCCAAACATTGAGATTTATAACGCAATACAGGCAACAAGCGCATGATCAGAGCGGCTAGGGTTGACGAAAACCAACCTGAAATAGTAAAAGCGTTTCGTGATCTTGGTTGGTATGTTTTAATCATCAGTCAATTGAAAAACTGTTGCGATATCATGGTTAGTAAAGGCGGTCGAACGGTAGCTGTTGAAATCAAAGATGGTAAAAAACCAGCCTCAAAAAGAAAATTATCAAAAGGAGAATTGCAGTTTAAAGAAGAATGGAAAGGCGAATACGCAATAGTTATCTGCGTTCAAGATGTAATTAACATAGCAAATAAACAATAAAACAAGTGAGATATTTATGAGTGATTTAAAACCATATCAAGTAGGCGAAAACGATATTGTAGTAGCAACAACCGAACAGCAAGTAATCGATATTCTTTGTAATTATGCGGATTTAAAGCCAGATGAATTAACGGTGGAAGATGTAAATGAGCAACCTTTATCATTAAAGCTTTATACTGAAGAAGGTGATGTTATCGGAACTTTAGGCGAATACATGAAAGACGTAACAGAAGCACAATACTTATTTGGATGGGAATAAATAATGAACCCATATGAAGAATTAAATGTAACCGTAGATACTGACAAAGCAGCAATAAAAAAAGCTTACAAGTCAGCATCGTCAAAAGTTCACCCAGATAAACAAGGTGGTGATAAAGAAAAGTTTCAGCGCGTAAAATTGGCTTATGATATTTTGTCTGATCCTGAGCGTAAAGCTCGCTATGATCAAACCGGCGATATCGAAGAAGTTAAGCCAAAGCAAGATCCAGTGGAACAGCGCATAACTCAATTGTTCGCCTCAATGATTGGTGAAAGCAACTTTTCCGGCAATGTAATTGAAAAAGCAATTGATATCTCGAGATCTGCAATTAGCGATTTAGTGGCAGCTTCTTGTAAGGTCGATACAGAGCTTAAAAAATTAACTAAACGTCTTGGTCGGGTTACGTGCAAAGACGACTTGAATATGTATGAAATTGTTCTTAACGGTAAGATTAGCGAGCTAACTTATCGTATGAATCAAATGGATGAAGAGCATGCTGTTATGGAAGGTGTTTTAGAAAAGCTGTCTAGCTATTCAGATGAAGCGCCAGAGGAAGAGGAAAACAAGTGGCCTTCTCATCAATGGCCCAATTCTTTATAAAAGGTAAATACCATGAATAAAAATCAATTATTAAATCACGTTGTTATTCCAATGCTTAAAGATATCCCGAAAGGATTAACCGAGCAATCGAAGTTAGCCATAATGATGATAATCGCCCACGAATCTAAACGTGGTGAATTCATCAAGCAAATAGGCAAAGGTCCTGCAGTCGGTTTAATACAAATGGAACCAAGAACGCATGATAGTACTTGGAAGTTTGGCGATTCAATATGGATAAACGCCATGAATGCCGGGATAATTACACCGCAAGAAAAAGCCAGTGGCATCCATCCACCGGCAGAGCGTTTAATTTATGACTTGAAATACAATGTATTCATGGCTAGACAAAGGTTGTTTATGAAGCCGGGCACTTTACCTAGTGACTTAGTTAGTATGTCTTTATATCTAAAAAAACATTGGAACTCAGTGGTAGGTAAAGCTAACGAAGACTCTTACATGGTTGATTATGAGCTATGGAGTTAACGTTTAAATAGGTTACCAATAATACCGTTTACAGGGTCAACTTTATGGCCCTGTGCAGCGTTCATTTTATCCTTGCCTTCGTCACGTAAAATGCCAAAGTAAGCTAATAGTAATGTAGTTAACGTTCCCGTTATTGCTGTTAAAAACATCCAGCTATCATTAATGCTTTCCAATGGATTTTCAGAGTTAATAACAGCCCATGCCCATAATGAAATCGCCACTATATTAACGAATGCTATAACCTGAAACGACTGATAAGCAATCTTTGGTCTAGTCGTATGCTTTGATTGAGCATTGGCTTGTAACATTACTTGTAATGTGTCGTAAGATTTTTTTATTTGCGTTTCTTTTACGTCGAATTCCTTCATTAATATTTGCGCTTGTTTCTCAGGTGGTAACTTGTTAATAGCATCACTAACCTGATCACCAGTCGCATCAGTAGGTAATTGTTTATCGTTGGGTAATAATTTATTAACCGCACCAACGATAAGCGATCCCGCACCTGGTAACGCAATATCCAACGCTGCGCCACCGACCTTTTTTACAATATCCCAAAGTTTCATATTATTACCTTAACTGTAAGAAGAAATATACTTTATTTACCAAGATCTGGCGGTAACTCCTACTTTAAAATAAATTCTAAATCTCTTTTGTGCGTATCACATACCCAAAAGAATTCATCATCACCACGCATGTAGTTAAACTCAACTTCTGTTTTGAATTTAGCTAATTGACCACACTCGCATTTCGCTGCTGTATTTTTTGGTTTCTTGTGTACTTGTCTTATTTTTGGGTATTTAGACATAATTCAAATCCTGCGTTAATGTTTGCATACAATACAAAACCTCTTTTAAAAGGTTTTTTCTTTATGGTTTACGGCGGATCTAAAAGTCCGTTTATCGCGTTTGAAATCTTGTTAACTGTTCCAGATATAACGCCATAAACATTGTTATCTACAGAGTCATAATGAGTATTGTTTGTTGCATCCAATACAGCGCCATTAGCAACAGTAACGTGAAACGTTCTATTTACATCTGCTACATAGTTATGACTAAATCTAGCGTCACTATCAATTTGAATCATGTTTGTTGTTGCTAGGTTGTTGTTTCCAGCCTTACAGGTGATATGGTGAATTTCCATAAGCTGCGTGGCTTTCAAGAAATGAGTTAAATTATTTATTTCAAGCTCTGCTCCGCAAATATCAATTTCATCTATTACGCCGCTATTTAACGCCATTTGTTTAGGTGCTTTACCTCTAACAGTGAGCTTACCTAATACAGTTCCCGTTATAGTGTTTACTGTATCAATATCGCAATCAATAAGTGTTACGTTAGTTGTTGCAGTTGCAGCCCCTAAAGTTAACGTAGTAAGCTTAACCCCTTCAAGGGTGAAATCAGGAATATCAGCATTTTCAATAGTTAAGGTTTGCTCAATCTCCCCACCTAACATATGGAACTTATCAATAGTTACTGAGCCGAATAAAATTTTACTTATGAAGCCACCGACAACTTTAAACTCTTCAACGGATGAAGGGAAGAATATCGAATTGTTTCCTGCCGGGAATGTCGGATTAGTTAATAGGGTCTCTGTTGCTCTTGATGCAAGTGCATACAATCCTGTTGTTTGACCTACATCGTTAAAGATACACTCACGGTATTCTATATAGTCCTTTGTAGTGTTTGAGCTTGAACCATTTTCCACGCCACTACTTGAAGACTCCCCTGTTCTACCTACTGCGTTAAATCGACACCGATTGATTAATGCGCGTGTTGATACACCAAACTTCGCAATGTTACCACCTTTACCTGTCCCGATAGAGAATGAAGAATCTTCAACAACCAGGTTATCTATGAAACCGTTACCACCACCACCAGCAAATATTTCAAACGCATTACTTACACCAACACCAGCGAAACTACCATCAGTAACAATAACTCTTTTAATATTTACGTTACCGTAAGCTTGTCCAAGTAAGAAGCGAAGTGATATAGGAAATTGTGTAAACCCATCTATAGTCACATCTTCGATAGTGATACCAACACAGTCAACTAATGTTATAGCTTGTGTTGCCTTACCTGCTGTGGGTGTACTTGTAAATCTCTTTTTTCTTATTGTTACATCTTTACCACCAGAAGGGAGGTATAATCCGTTACTGTCTTCAGTGTTGGCAATATCAACAACTGTGGACACACCATCACCTTCAATCGTTAATGGTGTATGTGTTATAGGTAAATTACCAGCGAAAGAATATGCGCCAGAAGGTAGGTAATGTGACTTTATATCAGTGTTTGCCAAGCAAGCAATCATTTCTGAAGAAG
>Ga0209344_10000801_pt1 | contig 48094 bp, 38 predicted proteins | sample Cruoilmetagenom6_FD_187293 | JGI IMG/M metagenome (GOLD analysis project Ga0209344, IMG submission 187293) | Oil polluted marine microbial communities from Coal Oil Point, Santa Barbara, California, USA - Santa Barbara Oil Seep Sample 6 (SPAdes)... | ecosystem: Environmental > Aquatic > Marine... | reverse complement strand
CACGACGCCGGTCTTGCATTTATGCGAGACCGTCCCCGGCGGCTGCACGATGAGACCCCGTGCAGCCGCCATTATTTTTTTAAACCTCGCGGGCATGATCCGGTATGATGGGTATCGGGCGTGCGTTTATCGTTCGTCTTAATGGAGCCTTATACATGTCTGAGAATCATTCTAAGAGCGGCGAAGAGATGATCGCGATGGTCCGTGAGAGTTATGACTTGCTCAAAGCAGAGATCAGTAAAGTAATCGTCGGACAAGACGATGTGATCGATCAGATCTTGATGTGTGTGTTCTCTCGGGGACACGCGATGCTTGTGGGTGTTCCGGGATTGGCCAAGACATTGGTGATCTCCACCATTGCCCAGACGATGGAACTCGAGTTCTCACGCATCCAGTTCACGCCCGACCTCATGCCCAGCGACATCACAGGCACCGAGGTAATCGAAGAAGACAAAGCCACTGGTAAGCGGTCGCTGAGGTTTGTCCCTGGGCCGATCTTTGCCAGCGTGATTCTGGCCGACGAGATCAACAGAACGCCTCCTAAGACGCAGGCGGCCCTGCTCGAAGCGATGCAGGAACGCCAGGTCACCGCCGGTGGTACCAGACATCCGCTCCCAGACCCATTCTTCGTCCTGGCAACCCAAAATCCGCTCGAACAAGAAGGCACCTACCCGCTTCCTGAGGCCCAACTCGACCGCTTTATGTTCCAGATTCTTGTTCGGTATCCAACCGAAGAGGAGGAACTTGAAGTCATCAAGCGGAGTGCAACCAAGGGCGAACATGCTGTTGAGCCGGTGGTTGATACGGATCGCATTCTTGAGGTTCAGAAGATTATCAAGCACACCCCGGTGCCAGAGCATGTCTGCAAATACGCGTTACGGCTGGTCCGTTCAACGCGTGCAAACGAGTCGGGGGCAGTTCCCGATATGGTCCGTGATTATGTATCGTGGGGTGCGGGTCCTCGTGCAAGCGAGGCGCTTGTGCATGCCGCCAAAGCCCACGCAATGCTGGTTGGTGACGGTTTGGTGACTGTTGATACGATCCGAGCGATTGCCCATCCGGTGCTCCGCCATCGTGTGGTTCTCAACTTTAATGCCCAGGCGGATCAGGTTACACCAGAGAAAGTAATTGATAACTTGCTCGAAACAGTCCCGGTTGATGGGCTCGATGATCGCTCTCGTGGTGCTTTAAAGAGCGTTATTGAGGGATAGTGGGCAATTTTACCAATCAAATTGATGAAATTTTTTTATATTTAACTGCATTTAAGAATCATCCCAAATAAGATGGGTACACGACTTGTAGATTTACCGCGGATCATGTATTCTCGGTATTACTAGATACGGAGGTCCGCTTGCTCTCACAAACCACTGAATACGCTCTTCGTGCCACAATTAGCTTAGCTTATCGACAGGAAGGGTTAGTTTCAACTTCGGATTTAGCCACGATGACCAAGGTTCCTATGAACTATTTGGCCAAGGTTCTCCAACTCCTGGCGCGGTCAAATATCGTGGCTGGTCGGCGTGGTGTTGGTGGTGGGTACAAGCTCACGCGTCCCGCCGAAGATATTTCGATGCTGGATGTGATTAACGCGATTGATCCGATCAATCGAATTCAGACATGCCCGCTGGGTCTTGACAACCACGCTGGGACTCTTTGCCCGTTGCACCGCAAGCTTGATGAGTCGATTGAGTTGCTGATTAATCAGTTCTCTGGGATTTCGATGGCTGACATGATCGGTGAGCTCGGGGACATCCGTCCGCTGTGCGACGAAGAGATGACTACCCAGGTGGAACTCACTATGAGCAGTAAAAAATAACGGGAGCGGGAAGAAATAAGCACCGTCATGCACGGATTCGCACAGAATCCTGACCACGCACATCCGGCTGAATACCATCGCAGCGATGAGTAAAGACACCACAAAGACCGAATCTTCCGATTGCGAAACAACAGACCAGCCACAAGATCTGCACCGTCTTGAGCTTCAGAGGCGATCGAACCGTGATGATATTGCCGAACTCGGCTTGCTCCCATACGGGCAGCGTACCGATGGATTGATGTCGCTCGGAGATGCTCACAAGGCCTACGACGAATCTGCGGATGTAGCCAACAAAGAATCGAATCAGGCATTCAAGGCCGCCAAGCGGGAGAACCCTGAGGCTGCCGATGCAGATCTACCGGCGGTAGTCGATGATCGTCCGCGGGTGAAGGTTGCGGGGCGCGTGGTTCTATCGCGTGACAACGGCAAGCTGATCTGGCTCAACCTGCGTGACTATTCAAGTGATGCATTCCAGCTCGCGGTATCCAAGCGTGATTGTGATGAGCAAGGCTTTGCGCTGGGCAAGAAACTTGATGTGGGTGATATCGTGATTGCTGAGGGTCCGCTCACCAGAACAAATACAGGGGAAGTTACCTGCTGGGTTGACACACTCACCCCGGCAAGCAAGTGTTTGATCCCACCACCAGAAAAGCATGCTGGATTGACTGATACCGAACTCCGGTATCGTCAGCGGTATCTGGATATGTGGGTGAACCCGGAAACGACCCGGGTGTTTATGCTGCGATCAAAGATGATGCAGACACTCCGCCGGTATCTCGATCAGATGGAGTTTGTGGAAGTCGAGACCCCGGTGCTTCAGACCCAGGCGGGCGGGGCGGCGGCCCGGCCATTCTTTACTCATATGAACGCGCTTGATATTGATCTATCACTCCGGATCGCACCCGAGCTGTATCTCAAGCGGTTGCTGGTGGGGGGGATGCCTCGGGTGTATGAGGTGAGCCGAAACTTCAGGAACGAGGGGCTCGATAAATCGCACAACCCTGAGTTTACAAGCCTTGAGTTGTATCAGGCATTTGGCAACTACGAGACCATGATGGAGATCACCGAGGGGTTGATCCGCGAGCTCGCGGTGCTTGCCGGGAGCGAGACCGGCAACGAGGTGGGTTCGATGCCGTTTGGTGATCTGTCGATTGATTACGCGGATAGCTTCGAGAAAGTGACCTATAGCGAACTCTATAAGAAAGCCCTCGGCTTTGATATTGATGAGATCGATAAGGCCCGCCAGGAAGCAACCAAGCGTGGGATGAAAACCAAATCGGAAGACGGCACACCGATCGCGGATATCTTTGTGATCAACGAGCTATTCGAGGAAGTCGCCGAGGCGAAAATCGATCCGGCCAAGCCAACCTTTGTGGTTGATTATCCGGCAGCACTCTCGCCGCTTACCAGACCAAAGGCCGACACGCAGGAGAACGCGATTCCTTTGGCAGAGCGGTGGGACTTGTTTATTGGGGGCATGGAAATCGGTCCGGCGTACACCGAGCTTAACGATCCTGATATTCAGGAAGCCAAGTTCCGTGAGCAGCTCGCGGGGGTTGATGATGAAGAATCCACTTTCCGAAACTACGATGAAGATTTCATCAATGCTCTCAAGGTCGGGATGCCTCCGGCCGGCGGGCTCGGGCTTGGGATTGATCGGCTTGTGATGCTGCTGAGTAACTCGCGGACAATCCGTGATGTGCTTCCATTCCCGATGATGCGGCCCCAAGCAAACTCATAGAGTACAAAAAAACACCCGGAGTTCACCGGGTGTTCTATGGAATGTAATCAAAGATAAAGATTAGTCGTCAGGGTTTGAGGACTTGCCTTGCTTTTTCTTTTCAAGTTGTTCATTCTGTTCTTTCATCTTGGCATTGTGCGCCGCGGATGTCTTTCGAGTATCAATCGTTTTACCATCTCGGTACTTGATAGTACCCTGCATTGCATCTGAATCACTGATATCAACTTTGCGATCATGCATGACATTCAGCGGCTTGATTGCTGGTGAGATATCCGGGTTTTTTCGTGAGTTCCGCATTGTTGTGAAGACGGCCATTGCTTCGTCAACACTGAGGTTCCGGAAGGCATTCTCAAACTCAGCGAGTTGGGCCTTCTGGGTTGCAGCATCTTTATTGAGCGGGCGTTGAAGTTTCGCAACCGCGGTTGCTGAAGACGAGGTCAGGCCTGCTTTTTTGACGATGTCTCCGATTTTGATCGAAGCCTCGGCGACCATTGCCTTGTACGCTAATGAAGGCTCGTGGATTGAATCCTTGAGCACAAACCGCATAACTTCACTCAATGGATCTTCAGTTTCGAACTGGATCTCTGCGGTCACCGCTTGTTTGTATTCATTGACAATGTACTCGTTCATTCCGCCCTGGGTTCGGGTGAGAATGCCGCGGTTGAGGAGTTCTTGTGAGAGTGTGGTGCGGCCAACAAGCGGCTTGATCATCTCGGCGATCTCGGCCATATTCTGGATATCATTGAGGTTCATGGTCTCGATGCGGCCGTCGGTAACGAGCCAGTAGAGATCGAGATTATCAACAATGATCCGTTCGAACCGTGCGCGCCGTCCGTAGAGGACAGGCATCATCGATTCAACGGACTTTGGACCGATTGTTGGGTTTGATGTGAACGCAAGAATATCTGGGAGCTCGGTCAGGCGTTTGATTTTGCCATCTTTGCCTTTGGTAGCAAGCTTTGGGTACGGGGTGCTTGTTGGGAGCGAGGCCTTTGAAAGACCGTCTTGTCCCGCGTTTCGTTTGGACTGGGTCGATTGAACCTTTGTAGGTTGTGCGGCTTGAGCAGGATTGGCTGTAGGTGCCGGTGCCGCCTGTTTGACGGGTGGAACATATTCTGCTTCTTCTTTAACGGGCTGGGTTGGTGGTGGGGCGACCTGAGCAACCGCACTGCTACCAAGTACTCCCATTGCAAGACCGGCCATTAACCAACACTGGCGTGTATTCAACTTCATATTTAGATCCTCCCGAATCCTTCAAGCGTTCATGTTTATTCGACTGAACCTACGGCACGATTGCCGCCACACGGTCCATCCATTCACCATCCCTGGCCGAATGTACATATATCGGCGTGCCAAGGGGGATGCTTCATCCCAAGGCGGGGCTCACGCAGCCAAACGCCTGGGGGTGCCAATTATGACGCGCCTTGCGTAAAAAACCGTTCATTTCGAGCTTTTTCACCTATTGAATGGCATAATTCCCGGACTTCCCCATCCAAAGCACGCGAGAATCGCCATGAATACTCCCAAATCATCCCAGCCAACATCCGATCTCGCAAGCCAGATTGCTGACGCTTCGCTCTTGCGGGGTGAGTTCACCCTTCGCAGCGGACGCACCAGCAACTACTACCTCGATAAATATAAGTTCTCCACCAAGCCCGAGATCCTCGCCAAGCTCGGTCCGATCTTCGCTTCAACCATCAAATTGATCGAGCAACAGTTTGGATCGGTGACCCGTCTCGCTGGTGCTGAACTCGGCGGGATCCCGCTGGTGACCATCGCCGCGATGGAGACCGGGAAGCCCGCGATCTTTGTTCGCAACGCCAAAAAAGAATACGGCACCGCCAAACAAGTCGAGGGCGAAGTCAACGAGGGAGATGTGGTGATCTTTGTCGAAGATGTCGCCACCACCGGCGGCCAGGCACTCGAAGCGGTCGAAATCCTCAAATCACTCGGCGCGACGGTTCCTGCGATCATTAGCGTGATTGATCGACAGGAGGGCGCCCGCGAGAATATCGAAGCCGCGGGCGTCGTGTTTCATGCGTTGTTTACAAAGAACGACCTTGGAGTCGAAGACTAATCCAGAGATTCACGCGCGGCTGGCGAGCTCTTCTTCCATCTTCTGTGCTTCCTCTGCCTGGATATCGTACCGATCGCGGTTGGTCCGGTGATCCATCAAGAAGTGTACTTTTTCGCACAACTCTTTGCCTGCGACATCAATCAGCGCCTTGCGGGCCTGCCCCAGATGTGTCCGGCGGGAGATATGGCAGATGACCATATGCTCGCACTGGGCGACCTTGAGCCACTCGGCGATGTCGTTGACATGCATGTGCATCCCGACCTTGGCGCGTTGCTCGTGATCTTTCTCAAAGAAGGTACACTCGGTGATGATGATCTGTGCGTTCATCACATCGTCGCGGAGCAGGTGCGGACCGGGGAGAGTGTCGCCGGTGTAAGCGATGAGCGGGACCTCGAAGGTGTTGATAATCTCCTCGCCGCGCAGCTTGAGTTCTTTGATTTTCTCTTGGGGGAGTCCGACCAGTTCAGGTTTGAGTTTGGTCCGCTTCTCGATGATCGAGTAGCCGCTTGATGGACAGGTGTGCTCGGTGTGGAACGGGCGGAGGACGATGTTGTTTTTGATCTCGAGTTCATCGCCTTCTTCGAGGGCGATGAGTTCGTAGGGGGTTTTTTGGCGTTCGAGTGCTTGGAAGCCATCCATCATGCCCCGAACATCGGACTCGATCCGTTTATCGCAGACGATGGTGCCAGGGCCCATACCTTGGAAGTTACGCTGCGAGCACCAGTAGGAGAGCCCGCCGATATGGTCCATGTGGCCGTGGGAGAGGACGCAGTATTTGGGTGCGAGGTGTGCGCGTGGTGCTTTGCCCATATCGAAGCAGACATCCATCTCGGGGATCGAGATCGTGGTCGCTTCGCCGGCGACAGAGAAGCCTTGAACGCGGAAAGGCGGAAGGTACAGAAAGCCAAGTGAGCCCTCACGGGGCGGCGGACGCGGGATCATGGCCAATTCTCCTCAAACCCGAGCTTTAGCGCGGGTGGAAACAGTGCTGAGTAGTCACCCGAAACCAACGGGCGACAGGGTAGTTTAGGCGGAGGATTCAACAGTTGATTTGCTCGATTGGTTTCCAAATAAGCGTGACACGGTATACACACAAATGGTTGGAACTGAGATCAGAAAAAGCAGCCTGATTATTGTAGTTAGCAATAAGGAAGGCACAAATCGCGTGTTGGCTGGTTTGCCCGGGTGGAATTGAACCATCATTGGATCGTTGTTCGTGTATAAAAAAAGAGCTTCATATGCCCGAGCTATTTCTGATTCCGTGAGATCATCCTTCCATGAAAAAATTCTTGATGAGTTCGGAAAAATAGACTCGGTACTGAATAACTCTATAACACCACCGACTGGACCCCTATGGATCTCTGGTTCATAGACAGCTGTTGCAATCGACTTTCCTTGTTCTTGATAATTCCCATAGTTAGTTCTGAAATCGTCCCTTGTTACCACAACCGCTTGAGAGTCGTCAAGAACGATGTACACCCTTGGAAGATCTGACCGTATATCGGGTCCATTGTAAATGAACACCATCACAGCCATGATTCCTACAAGAATAACCAACCAGACCAGAAATAGACTTGTGAACTTCATGATCAACCATACGATTCAAAGGGTTTCATGTTGCTCGAAAAAAGGCTATCATCTTTGAACATGACTCAAAAAGAATCTCCAATCAACCTGTCTGACTCCCAAGACCAATCTGCTATGGCGATCTTCTCCCGCCTAGGCCCAGCCGCCTACCTCGGGATCGCGTGGGCCGTCATGCCCGCGATCGCCGGCTTCCTCCTCCTGGCCAACATGAGTAAGGCCTCGGACATCCTCCTCCAGCGCAACGAAGAGGGTGGCGGATCTCTCGCGATTGGCGTCGCGATGTATGTCGGGATCTTCTTTGTCTCCGCTGGGCTCGGGTTCCTCCCGACCTATTCTCAGGCCATCCTCGCCGGCTTCGCCTTCGGGATCGGCATCGGATTCCCCGCGGCTCTCGCAGGATTCACCGGGGCCTCGATCATCGGCTACTTCATCGCACTCAAAATCGCACGCAACCGTGTTGAGAGCGAAATTCACAAGCACCCAAAGGCGACCATCGTCCGCGACGCGTTCATCCGCCACGGGTTTTGGCGCGCAACCGGGATTCTGGTGCTGCTCCGTGTATCACCCGCCTCCCCTTTCTCGCTCATGAACGGGTTCATGGCCGTATCGGGTGTCAAGCTGGTCCCGTATGTCATCGCCACCGTCGTCGGTATGGCCCCACGCACCTTCGCGGCGGTCTGGATCGGGCACCAGGTCACGAGCTGGGACGAATACGACAAGCCCAAGTGGCTTATCATCGGTGGAATTGTCCTGATGTTCGGGGTCCTGATGCTTCTGGGACACATGGCTAATAAAGCGATCGACAAAGCGATGGGCACCGATTCACAAGACCCTGAATCCGACTCAACCGACTGAGAATGATCGGGTTGAGGGGACTACGATATTCTCTTATGAGTCTTATTGAAACACAGTCTCAACTAGAAGCCCCAGCCAAACCCGTGGCTATAGATCTCCACACAAACACAGATCTCAATTCCGAAACTCCCCCCGTCCTCTCAAAATCACGGCATCATTCCAGGTTCCGTCGTCTCGCCCCGGCGACCGCTCTCGGCGTCGCGTGGTCGCTCTTCCCAAGCATCGCAGGCGTGATCCTGCTCCTCAACATGGAGCCCATCAGTCTGTTGTTGATCGGTGACACCGGCTCTGTTTCACAACTCGCCGTCGGGCTCGGGATCTACACCGTTTGTTTTATCATCCTTGCAGGTTTCGGGCTCCTGCCCACAATTTCACAAGCGGTCCTCGCCGGGTACACCTTCGGGTTTACCCTCGGGCTCCCAGCCGCGATGATCGGGTTCGGTGGCGCAGCACTTATCGGCTACGAGGTCGTCAAGCACCTCGCCCGCGACCGCATCGAGCAGGAGCTTGACCGATCACCAAAGACCTCGATGGTCCGGCATGCACTCCTGACAGCGAGCCCAAAGCGGGCGATCCTGATTGTTTCTTTACTCAGAGCATCCCCCAGCGCACCGTTTGCACTCACCAATCTTGTGTTGGTCAGCCTCGGTGTTTCGCGGTCTGTATTCTTGGTCGGCACTATGCTCGGGATGCTGCCCCGGACACTCGGGGCCGTGCTTGTAGGGGTGTCGATCACCAACTGGACCGGCGAGTACAGCCAGCCACACTGGGTGATCATCGCCGGGATCTCGGCAACCGTCGTGCTGTTGATTGTTGTGAGCAAGATCGCTGGATCAACACTCAAGAAGATTTCAATCAGCGATTCAGAACCTGTTCAATCATGAGATGATCGGGTCTTTGAGCAGGCTGATAAAGAGAATCATGAATCCGATCAGTGATGCGTTGTGGATAAAGTGTGCGGTCATTGGTGCGATGATTGACCCGCGCCACTGCCGCATGAATGCGAACATGAATCCGAGTGCAATCAGCGGTGCGACCATGAACGGGCCGTAGGAATGCATATAGGCAAAGAGCAACGCGCTAAAGAATGCCGCCAGGACCCAGTGCAATCGCCCGCTCATGTGACGGAACAGGGCGCCGCGGAAAATCAGTTCTTCAGCAATCGGCGCCCAGATTGTCGCGAGCGAGAAGATCATGAGAATGATCCAAATATTCCCGTCACTGATGAGATCAAAGATCGGGTTGGACATCGGTTCAAGTTCTTCGCCGCTGGCCGAAGCTATTGCGCCTTGGACAAGGAGTACAATAACCGTGATCGCGACCCCGACCATGTACACGGGGATGCTCGCGAGGTACACAAGGAACCCGCACCCGACTTCTTTTAAGATCCCTTCGCCGCGGTGAAGCCCGATCGCCTTTGACCAATCTTTCGATTTCATCCCTCGGAGCAGTGCCCATGCGGGGACAACAATCAGCGCCCATTGCAGAGGGATTGAGAGCACCCCGAGTGCTGGGTTTACCTTCACGCTCAGCACAAAGAGTCCGATCGAGAGCACGCCGAAGGCGGCTAGGAACAACGCGTAGGTTTCAAGAAAGACTGAACCACCCGGGGCTGGTGCTTTGAACCGCAGCCGCATTTTCCCGGTCGCGAGATTGACAATCCCCATCACAAGAAGCACCATCCCCGCCATCGTGCTGACCCCAACAATCAAAAAGACCCCGAAGAGTAATACAGCGATCGGGATGAACCCGGTGACGATTGGTTTACGCAGCGGGTCATCGTCATCGAGCCCGTGTGTGAGCACGGCTTGGCCGAGGACGCCATAGCGGGCGACGAGTTGTTCGCGCATTGGTTGCTCGATGGAGTCAGGGCCATCGGTGTATATGGATTCAAGCGCGTCGAGTTCTGCGAGCACAAGGCGGCCTTTGATTGATTCAAAGGATTCTTCGTCGGGATCGTCGCTGTCGATGACTTGATCGCTCTGAACCTCAATCCGGGTGGCTCGGAGCCGATCGAGTGCTTCTTGATTTCCCTCATACTCACCGCTCATGATGACGGCTCGGAGCTGGTCTTCGGGTGTATAGACCAGCTTGAACTGATCCATCACCATCGTGCTCATATCGCTGGATTCACTCATGAACAGTTGGCGGCCTCGGATGAATATCCGGGCGGGGAGATCAAACTGTCCGAACCGACCCGGAGCCGCGGTGTCGGCACCGATCATGAGCTCGGGGATCTCCTCACCAACCAGGTCGTATTGGGTGGTCTCGGACAAATTCTGCCACAGGATGATCCCGCCGGCAAAGACCACCGCCAAAATCAAGGCAACTAGCCCAGAAACAGGTGTTCCGGGATCTGTGTTTTGATCAAGGTCGGTGTTTGATTGGGTCGGTGAATCAATCGATTGGTTCGGTTCGTCCATGCCCTTTCATCGGGCCAATTCGCGCTTTCAATCCCCCGATTCATCCAACAATTTGACCCAACCTATTCCGACGCCTAAATTCTTCATCCCCAACGGCTTGTCTGTTGGCATAGTTCACAAATCTGCTGGTCGAGTCATCTTCCAGCCCGCCCTGCCCGGTAGGCAGCGTGTCAAGCACCAAACAACGGCTGCTGGTTCATCGTTCCGACTCATTGGGCAACCCGAACCTCAACGCCGGATTAGGAGATCGTCATGGGAAGCAAACCACTACGCCACCACCTGCGTCGCGAAACATACATGGCCAAGAACGGCGATGTCGCCAAGCAGTGGCGCATCATCGACGCTAAAGGTGTCTCGCTCGGTCGTCTCGCTGCAGAGATCGCACCGGTCCTCATGGGCAAGCACCGCCCTGAGTACACCCCGCATGTTGACTGCGGTGACTTCGTCATCGTCATTAATGCTGGAGAGGTCCAACTCACCGGACGCAAGGCAGACCAGAAACTCCGCCTGACCTACTCGGGCTACCCAGGTGGTCAGTCCGCTGAGTCCTTCGGTCACCTCCGCGAGCGTCGCTCAGACGTACTCGTTTCCGAGTCCGTCCGTCGCATGCTCCCCAAGAGCCGCCTTGGTCGTCAGATGCTCAAGAAGCTCAAGGTCTACGACGGAGCCGATCACCCGCACGCCGGCGTGAACCCAACGGCCCTGTAAATAAATCAACTCACTGTCCAAAGCGATCTTGGGTGTACCAAAATTCGTGGATGCGGACAGTTACGAAAAGGAATGTGAACACATGGCTGGATACGAAACCACCATCACCAATCCGGACCTCGCCGGCGAAACCGTCGCTGACACCGGACCCGCAGAAATTCAAGCACGCGTCCTCCCAGACCCAAAGCCGGCTGACAAGCACGGCTGGTGGTGGGGCACCGGTCGCCGCAAGCGTGCAGTCGCCCGCGTCCGCTTCCGTCCAGCCAAGGACGAGGGCAAGGGCCAGGTCCAGATCCAGATCTCGCGCAAGCAGTTCAAGACCATCGAAGAATACTTCTCTGAGATGCGTGACCGCTCTGACGCACTCTCACCTCTCAAGTTGACCGAAACCACCGGCAAGCTGGATGTCATCGTCCGCTGTCACGGCGGCGGTTACATGGGCCAAGCCCAGGCTGTCCGTCTCGGAATCGCCCGTGCACTCGTCGGATACGATCCGAACTTCGAGCCAGCACTCCGCGATGCAGGGTTCCTGACTCGCGATGCTCGTAAGGTCGAACGTAAGAAGTATGGCCAGCCAGGTGCTCGTCGTCGCTTCCAGTTCTCGAAGCGTTAATACGGGGTTTCGACCCTTTCAACAGTTTCATTCACAGCAGCCCGGTTTTGCCGGGCTGTTTTTCTATAGTGTTGTCATGAGTCTGCGATCCAACAGACATCCCGATCAACCCCGCGACCGTGTCGTGCTGGGTTTGCTCATCACGATAGCCGTGGTCGCCATCGCTCCGATACTCATCATCTGGCAGCTCAGCGGGCTCGACAACACCCCAGTTTGGTGGAAAGAACTCGACAACAACGCGCTCAATACCCAGCAGTCAGGGATCGAGCTCGAAAACCGCATCACCACCGCCTTAACTCGTGTGCGTTCACCAGAAGACTCAGATTGGAACGCTGCGATCAACCAAGACCAGCTTAATAGCTGGCTCACCCATCGCCTCAAAGATACTGTTCACTCATTTACCGACGACACCTGGATCGATGAGATCGGAGAAATCCGTATCACACTCGGTGACACCGGCATGACCATCGGCGCCAAGCTCAATCACGCCCATGGCTCAACCATCATCTGGGCGATCATTCAACTGGGCACCGACGATCAGAACCGGTTCACCATAACCGCGGACCGTGTCTATATCGGCTCAGCAAGAGTACCAAAGACTTTCGCATCCAAATACCTCACCAGAGACAATCTCGGCGATGCCAAAGTAGACCTCGGCGATGGACGCGTTGTGCTTATCCGCGCTCTCCGATCCGGTGATCATCGCCTTGAGTTTGCACTCCGGACCCAGCCTGCTGACTAACTCAGGGTGTCCACTTGTTCACAATCCTTTGGGCTGATGGTGTCTGGATTGTTCGGATCGTATCGGCATTCGCTGCAAATGCTGCTCTGAAAGAATCGTCTTTCTTGAGCACATAGTTGATGGATTCGACGATCGATCTTGTTCCGGTACTCAATGAACGAGACCGCATAATGGTCGCTAGTAGAGCGGCACCGAGCACGAGCGGTGCTTGGATCGGCGCGGGCGCCCATGGCGAGACCGCGTCTGCGGCGATTGTGAGCGGGTCACTCGGGTTGGTTACCCCTTGTATGACTTGATCCGCATGGATGATCGCAGCTTCGACGATCGTCAGCTTCGCGTTGACCTGCGATATTAATGCATCGATCGAGTTCCCTTGAACACTGTCGTCTGGGATTGACTCACGCATGAGCGCCAGTTCGTCGAGTTGGTTTTGAAGATCATTCTGGATCACCATCGCCTGATCGCGCATCAACCCGAGTTGTTCGACCGATTGCCCGATCCCTGCGCACCCACTCATAACCAAGGTAACGAATATAAATACCAATACCATCAAGTTCCGCATACTACTTCTCCCACGCTCAGCTTTGAGCGCACATGCACAGAGCGCATCGTGCATGAACGCTGCGGGGAACAGGAAATAGTGGGGGACTTAATTGTATCCGATTGCGCAAGGGTATCGGTCTGTAATCGCACCATTGATCAATACGAATGCGCACAAATCGTGTCACTGTGCATCAATAATGGCCCGTGCAAACTCATGGGCGAGCGCATGACCGGATTTGTGCGCGCTGATTCGACCGATGACCGGCCTGCCGATCAGTGCGACATCACCGATCAGGTCGAGTAGTTTGTGGTAGGCGCATTCATGCTCACTGCGGAGTATACAGCCGATCGGGCCTGCATCTCCGAGCACGAGCATTTCGCCCGGGCTGAGATGCTTAAACAATCCGCCTTTGATTAATGCCTCGGCTTCGTGTTCAAGGCAGAAAGTTCGGGCCGGCGCAACTTGATCAGTGTACGAATCCGCTTCATTATTCCAGTCAACAGTTGCACGGGTGATGGGGGAATCCCCGCCGTAATCAATAGTGTACTGGTAGGAACACTGATCAGCAGGGGAAATCTCGATCCACGCATCCCCCTGCTCAACACGGATCGGCTGGTCGATTTTCATCGGGTCAATCGGGGTATTCTGGGTTTCGATCCCGGCTTGTTGGATTGCACGAGTAAACGCAATCGATGAGCCATCCATAATCGGGAGTTCACAATGATCAACCTCGATCAGTGCGTTGGTTACGCCTTTCCCAACAAGCGCGGAGAGCACATGTTCAACGAGCCAAACGGTGGAGCCACCATTGGTCAGGGCGCTGCATCGGGGCGGGATGTTTGCGAAGGCGGGGTGCACCGGGGAGTGGCTGATATTTTTAGGATTGACCGGGATACTGATGTTGTTCTGTCTGAAGACCAGCCCGTGATCAACTCCTGCTGGGTGGAGCACGCATTTACTTGGGAGTCCTGTGAAGAGAGCGGTCCCGTTGATTTCAGCGGGTGATCGGAGAGTTCGCTGGGATGTGCTTTGGTTTGACGATTGCATCATCATTCAGTCGGGAAACAGGTTAATCGGATTCGAGTTTCTTTAATCGCTTCTCAACCTTGCGGACAAAGGTTCCGAGTTCACGGAATGCTCCGTAGTTCAGGAGTGCTTGCCGAGCGGGCATCGCGGGCATGCCGACATAGGTTTCATTGTCAGGGACGCTTTCGAGCACAATGGCACCGCCAGCGACCTTTGCGTGTTTCCCGACTACAGACTGATCGTTGAGTACTACCGCCCCGCCGATCATCGCAAAGTCGCCGATGGTTACCGATCCGCCGAGTGTTGTTCGTCCTGCGATCAGGGTGTCTTTTCCTACCACGCAGTTGTGGGCGACATGCACCTGGTTGTCGATTTTGGTTCGATCGCCGATTGTCGTTGCGCCAAATCGAGCGCGGTCAACTGTGACGCAGGCGCCGAACTCGACATCGTCACCGATCTCAACGGTCCCGATCTGCGGCACTTTGATCGCGGGGCGTGAATCTGTCGGTGGGAGATACCCGAACCCGTCGGTCCCAACAACACAGTTTGCACCGAAGTGACATCGCGAACCAACAATACACCGGTCTTCGATCACTACGCCGGGTTCAAGAATGGTGTCTTGCCCGATGTGTGCGTTGACCCCGATGGTGACGTTGGGCATCAATATCGCGCCCTTGCCAATGGTTGCCCCTGCGCCGATTGTGCATCCCGGACCGATCGCGGCGCTGGGATCAATACTCGCTTCGGGATCAACAACTGCTGAAGAATGGATCCCTGGTGCTGGGCGGGCACGCTTAGGGTTGACGGCTTCAAGGATCATGACCATTGCTTCATCGGCGTCTTCGACGAGAATAAGGGCTCGTGTATTTGGGTTGTGTCCCGGTACTTCGATATCCTTGGTAACCAGCGCACATCCACACAATGAATCGGCCCAGAATTTGGCGTAGTTGGATGACCGGATAAAGGTCAGGGTTTCGGCTGAGCCGTCTTCGATGGATCCGAGTGTGCTCAAGGGAACATCGGGGTTCCCGATGAGTTCTCCGCCGAGCAGGGTTGCTAGATCCTCGGCGCGTACCGGGAGCGACACGATCGAGGATATCCCCCCGTCTTTGTTGTGAGGCTTGAACACAGTATCTGCTTTGGATGGGGTCATTGAACTCATCACTTTATGTTTGAATGGGCGCGGCCTTTACGGGGCGCTGTATTCGTTGTTCATCAGAGTGATGACTTGCTGGGTGATGTCGATCGAGTCATGGCGATAGACAACACTCTTTGTGATGATGGCGCGGATGACATCCGGGTTTGGTGCACCGTCTGGGATGTCAAAGGATGAATCGTCGAAGAGGACGATGTCGTACCCTTCGCGGTCTGCGATATCGCTGATCGCGGCTTCGATTTTGGTGTAGAGACCGGCCATGACCGACCCGGTGTCGATCGACACGATTTGTGAGAGGGCTTCGCGGCGGGCCTTGGCGACGGCTTGTTTTTCGAGACCCTCGCGGAGTTTCTCGCGGTAGGCATCGGTTCCGGGTTCAAGGATCTGGATGTCAGCATCGAGGGCTTCGAGCTGCTTGACCACCTCATTGAGTTGTCCTTGACGGGCTTCCATCCGTGCCTCGAGCTGGCCTTCGAGAACTGAGCGTTCATTGAGTCCATCAATAATGTTCATGATGTCAACAATGGCGATGGCAGTTGGTTGGGCCGGCGGACGCGCAGAGTTTGCGTTTGCTTGGAATACGAATGCGGCTCCAATGAGCATCGCGAGGCTTGTGAGTGTCAGGAAGGTGTTTTTACTGGTTTGCATTGAGGTAGTCTCCATGAATCGGATATTTGGTGGTGTTCTGAATGGTATACCGTCACCTGCTTGCCGGGGTTGACATGAAATCCCACTTAGTTGAAAGGCAGGTCGACCGAGAAGGTGAATAGGCGGGTTTCATCGCCATCTTCTTTGAGGATGGGGAACCCAAAATCAAACGCCAGCGGGGCTGGTGAGAGAGCGGGCATGAAGATCCGGAAGCCGAAACCGACGGCTACACGGTATTCATCGAACCCTGGATCAAACGCAACGGTCCCTGAATCGACAAAGAAGACAAGAGACAAGAGTTCTTCATAGATCGGTTGTTGAATTTCAGCACCAAGGAAGAACTCGAAGGTGCCGCCAACTGGATCGTCGGACGGGAGGCCGTTGTCGTTTCTGATCCCTTTGGGGGAGATGGTCCTGAACTCGAAGCCGCGGAAATCTTGGCCTCCAGAATAGAATCGTTCGTATGTTGGGGTTTCGTCTCGTCCTTGGGGGATATAGCCGACCCTCGAGCTGAACTTGAGGATGGTTGATCGGCCGAGGTAATCCTCACGGATCGGGACGAAGGTGTTGTGCTTAAGTCTGATTGGTGTGTAGACGAAGTCGCCGACGACCTGCTCGATACTGATTGATGAACGGGAGCCTTTGGTTGGGCGGACTCGAGAATCGAGGGTGCTCCGAGAGAGTGACGCAGAGAGGCCGGCGAGTGTTGTTGGGTCGGCTGCTTTGAAGACATCGACCGGGCGTGTTGGGTCGATGTCGCCCAGTTCGATCTGATCGAGCCTGAAGTTTAAGGCGCCTGTCCAGCGTGTGCCGAAGCGTCGCCCGAGTCCGAGCGTGAAGCCGGCGCGTTGTTCATCAAACTCTTCAAAGTTGCGCCTGCGGAAGAATGCGCTGATTGAGCCTGAGTAGTTTGATTCCATCAGGTATGGTTCAGAGAGCGAGACACGGTATGTCTGAACCTCGCTACCTGGCAGGGCTTCGATCTGGAAGGTTTGGCCGCCGCCGCGGAAGGCCCTGCCTGCAAAGAACTCGCCGAAGGAATCGGGCGTGTCTCTGATATCAAAGTTTCGCTGGGTGATCGCGATTCGGCCAACCACACCAGAGTCCGAAGACACCGCGCCACCGAGGTCGAAGCTACCCGTGTTGGTTTCTTCGATTTCGATCAGCACATCGCGGAATGATGATTTGTCGGGAGGGGTGAGTGTGAGCGTGATCGGATCGTTCTTAAAATCGTCTTGCGACGAGTTATCAGATTGATCACTCCGTCTTGCTCTTGGGACAAACTCGTCGTCCCACACCTCGGCAAAGAACTCAACCCCGGACTCCTGGGGGGTGACTTTGGCGCCTGAGCGGTCGTTGAACAGCCGGAGCAGACGGAGGCGTGACTTTGTACGGTCCATCGCTTTGGTGTCGAGCGGGCGGGTAGGCTTGAGCTCTACCTGTCTGCGGATGACTTCTTGGCGTGTGAGGTCATTGCCTTGGATGATGACCTCACCGACGCGTGAGCGTCCGCCTTCTGAGATCGCTACGACGAGGTCAACCAATGGTTCGTTCTCGTCGCGTCGTTCGAGGCGCTCGACAACAGCATCGACATATCCCATCTGTCCGTACGCGTCTGTGATGATTTCGATGGAATCGGTGAGATCACGAACTGAATACACATCACCGGGTTTGATGGTCATGAGCCCTGCGATCTGGGCGCGCCCGAAGATCGGCTCTGATCCTTCGGGCGAGGCGATGTCCACCTGCACCTCACGCATCGTGTAGAGCGGGCCCTCTTCGATGAGGTAGGTGATGATCGCTTCGCGTCCGTTTGGTGCGGGCTGAACGAGCCGGTCCGTCCGAACATCGAGGTAGCCGCGGTCGCGGTAGAATTCGATTAGGTTGGCGGTGTCAACATCAAGAATCTCGTCATCGAGCTGACCTCGTCTGAAGATGTTTGCCTTTTTGGTCTTGATCTCTCGGCGGAGTTTTTTGCTTTCAAAGGCTTCGTTGCCCGAGAATCTGATCCCGGTCACCTTGAGGCGGTTGCCTTCAAGGATGCGAAAGATTACCAGGCCGGTTTCCGCGAGTTCATCTTCGTCAAGATTGACTCGGACAAAGTAGTACCCTTTGGCGCGGTAGAGTTCCTCGACTCTGCGCGCGGAGCGGTCGATCTGGAATCTGTCGATCGGTGTGCCGGAGATGACATCGATTACACTCCTGATTTCGGTGTCATTGATCTCGGTGTTCCCTGTGACCTGAACATCGACGACCTGCATGCGTTCGAAGAGATCGAATGCGAGTTCGACCTCACCATCTTCTGTGAGTCCGGCGTAGATCTCTACTCGTTGGAACAGCCCGAGTCTGTTGAGTTGCCGGATATCGTCTCGGACTTGCTGTGCGTCAAAGATAGCCCCGGCTGCTGAGACTAGAACATTGGTGGCTTGCTGGCGGCCTTCCGGGCTCAGGGGGGTGCGGACACCTTCGGCGGTCATCGAACCTCGAACCAGAATCCGTGCGATCGGACGGTTCTCATAGATTGAGAAGTCTGAGAGACTTTCTGTGGTCTCTTGGGCAATCGCGGTGGAGTGTGCGGTCCCGAAAGTGCAGCCGCAGGCAATCGCAATAATCGCCGCCCGGCTGAGGGTTCGGCGGGTCCGACTGGTCGCGGATTTGGAGAGTGATATAGATTGGAACACGGATGGGATCATTTGAGGGAGACGATACACCATCGAGGGGCGTGACACCATCGTCTGAGCAGAGGAATCGCACAAGAAACATGTTCGTTTCGATCAAAAACAGACTTCTGAGCAGCGTGGCCATGAATATTTTGATTGCCCGATGGTCTCAGGGTATTAACCTAGATATTGTGGTTCCCGGCGTAAGGACGCGCCCTTGGTACTGCTTTGTTTGGGGTGCCGGTATTCGAGTCAGGATCGACTCGAAATAAACAACGAGATCAAACTTAAAGATGATGCGTGAATCTGTTTCTCATCCGGTCCTTGCCCACCAGAGTAATCTTTCAGCGTGTTTGCAGTGGTGTGTGCTCGTCGGTATTGGTGCCATAACGATTTTGGTCGGGATCGGGATTCTTGTTGCTCTGATGAGCCCTGAGAATCTCCGGGCCGCTCCGACAGTCACGCTGGTTTGTGTACTTGTATTGCTGTGCGTGCCAGTGCCGGTGCTAATGCTTGAACGGCGGCACCGCAAAGCGGCGGTGGGTGTCCAGACAGATCCCAACTCCCAATCTTTGCATACCTGTGACGAGCGATGTTCGCGCCAAGCTGTGGTTCACCAACCTCACCAGCCACACGATTCCAGTCCAGATACACACCGCACTGTCCGCACGAATCCCGAGCGAAGGCGTGTTTCTGTTTCTTGATAACTTATTGCTTACTAAAGAGTTAGCTCAGATTGACAGGCATAACAACATAGACGAAATCGCCCCCGGCTTTGAATAGGCCTGGTTTGTTACCTGATTTAAGCTCGATGGTGACCTCTGAATCGTTGATGACCTTGAGGGCATCGGTGATAAAGGCGGGGTTGAACCCGATTTCGATATCGTTGCCGTCGTACCCAGCGAGTTCAACATTGATCGTCGCTTCACCCATTTCTGGGGCTCTTGAGGAGAGTTCGAGTGATTTTTCGCCGCCGTTGAACGCGAGGCGGACGCCTCGGGATTCTTCGTTGGTCAGCAGGGCTGCTCTTTTGACCGCTGAAGCGAGCACATCACGATTGAAAGTGACCTTAATATCTTGGTCTTTGGGGATCACATCCTCGTAAGGCGGGAAGGTGCCTTCAACGAGATTGGTGGAGAGGGTTGCTCTTGCATCTGTTGGGTCTTCGCCGAAGACGATGACCGCTTGATTGTCGGTTACTGCAATGTGGACCAGTTCATTCTCGTCTGCGGTGAGTTTCTGGATCATCGAGAGTGCCTTTGAAGGCAGGATACACTGGGCGGCATCACCCTTGGAATCAATGGTCGCGTGGCTCTTGGCGAGGCGGCGGCCGTCGGTAGCGATGAGATCGAGTTTTTTACCTTCACGGACCAGGAGCACGCCGTTGATCGCGTACCGCGAGTTCTCGCGTGCTGCTGCAAATAGCGTCCTTGCGATCAGTGCATCGAGGGTGCCGGCGTCAAGACTAAAGATGGATTTTGCGGCTGGTGAAGCGGCTGATCCGGCTGAAACTTCTTTAAAGTCAGCGAGTTGCGGGAAATCAGCCGCGTCAAATCCGTGAAGCTGGAAATGGGCGTCGGCACCACGGATGTGGGTTGTTTCGCCTGTGGATTCGATGGTCAGAGTGGGCTCATTGTCTTCTGCGGAGACGATCTGGCGGAGTTTGTCAGCCGGGACCAGCGAGCTGCCTTCTTGCTCAACTTCAACGCGGCCGATCCGTACAGAAAGAGCGATCTCGGCATCGGTGCCTGAAAGGATGAGCTCGGCACCCTGGGCGTCGTTGGTGGCGGTGAGTTTGATACAGGTCAGTTGGGGTCTTGGTGATCGGGATGCGACCACGCCGGAGACCTGATTGACCGCTTCGAGCAGTGCAGCCCGTTCGCAGATAACTTTCATAGATTCGCTCCAACCCGCCCGCTATGGACGGTATTCAGTGTTTGGTATGGTAGCAGAGACCTCTATTGTTTGCGCTTGGTAGGGTTGGATTCGCCCCTGATTGGGCGTTGATTCTTGATGAATATCCATCAATTTCAGTCTGGGGTGGCAGAGCAAGCATGATGCCGAGTGGAAATAGCGCTAGACTGGGTGTTAGTACAACAACTTACCCGCGACTGCCGCGCTCCGGACCCCTTTTTTCCTCGTGTTGAGGCCGGTGAGAGGGGTCCAGGAAGGGCGGCATCGTCGTTTTTGGAGGCCATCCATATGTCATTTGAAGCCGCAGTCCACGCCCAAGCCATCGAAATTGACCGTCTCTCTCTCGAGATGACCGCCGCCTCTGGTACTGGTCATCCGACCAGCGCGATGAGCATTGGTCATATCGTCACTACGCTGATGTTCTCGTCGATGCGTTGGTCACCAGATTACCCAAACTATCCAACGAGCGATCGCTTCGTTCTTTCTGAGGGGCATGCGGTTCCCGCTGTGTATGCCGCGATGGCGACTCTTGGGGTGATGGTCGGCAAGGCTGATGATCGTCGGAAACTGACAACTGATGATCTGAATACGCTCCGTCAGTGGGACTCGGTTCTTGATGGGCATCCAAACCCGATGGAAGGCGTCGATTTCTTTGATGCCGCGACGGGTTCACTTGGTCAGGGTTTGAGTGTTGCGGCTGGGGTTGCCAAGGCGGCCCGGCTCGATAATCTCGATCGCCGGGTGTTCTGCTTGTGTGGCGACGGCGAGGTTCGCGAGGGCCAGGTTGCTGAGGCGATGGACTTTATTGTTGATCACAAACTTTCCAATGTGTGCACGATCGTGAACTGCAATGAGTATGGTCAGGCCGATCGTGTATCCAACCAACAGAGCCCAGAGGTTATGGCGGCCAAGTTTGCCGCTTACGGCTTTGAAGTGATCAACATCGACGGGCACGCTCCGGACCAGATTAAATCGGCATTCGATCGCTTTGCCGAGGTATCAGGCGACTCGAACGCTAAACCAATCGCGGTGATCGCAAAGACTGTGAAGGGCTGGGGCTGTTCATCGCTCCAAGGCGGCGGATGGCATGGCAAGCCGGCTACCGGCGATGCACTCGAAAAAGCGTACGCTGAACTCAACGAGACCCGTATTGATCTTACATCAGCACTCGCAGGGACCGATCAGTTCACCATCGATCCACCAGCACAGGCACCGGACCGTGCTGTAGCGACCGACGAACTGCTCACATTGTCTGAGGCTATGAAAGACCTCGACATGGAGAGCGTCCTCCATACCGGCAAGTTTGCTACCCGCAAAGCGTACGGCGTAGCTCTCCGTGCTTTGGGCGCTACCAACCCGGATGTTGTCGTCCTCGACGCCGATGTATCGAACTCCACCTTCTCAGAAACCTTTGCTAAGAACAAAGACAATGTCGATCGTTTCGTCGAATGCAAAATCGGCGAGCAGAACATGATGAGCGTCGGAGTAGGGATGTCCGCAGCCGGCAAGATCCCGTTCTGTTCGACCTTCGCCAAGTTCCTCACCCGTGCATACGACCAGATTGAAATGGGTATGAACTCTGGTGCGAATCTGAAGATCGTTGGCTCGCATGCCGGGATCACGCTCGCGGCTGATGGCCCATCCCAGATGTCGCTCCCAGATGTCGCTTGGTTCCGTTCGCTCTCGCAAACCACCGATCACAACGGTAACCCTGGTTGCTATGTTCTCCAGCCATCAGATGCGTATGCCGCCTACGCACTCACCACGACCATGGCTGAGTACGATGGCATGTGCTACATGCGGACGCTGCGTGCAGATACCGAGCTTCTTTACTCCGACGACCATGTCTTTAACCTCGGCGGGTTTGAAACCCTCGCTCAAGGTCGCGACATCGTCCTCGCGGCATCGGGCATTATGGTCCACGAGGGCAACAAGGCTGTCGAGCTTCTCGATAAAGCCGGCGTTTCGGCGACCTTGCTTGATATGTACTCCATTCCATTCGATTCAGACAAGCTCCTCGACATCGTTGCAGAGAACGGCGGCTTTGTCGTATCGCTCGAAGACAACTATGGTGGCGGGCTCGGATCGGCAATCGCAGATGCCCTCATGGAATCTGGCGACGGCTTCGAACTCACCCAGATGTTCGTTAAGCGGATCCCTAAGAGTGCCAAGACTCCGGACGAGATGCTCCAAATGTGCGGGCTCGATGCTGAGAGCATTGTCAGTAAGGTGATGGAGCTGCTGGGCGTTCCTGTCTAAGTCATAGGCTAATAAAGGTTCATTCCATAGCCCCGGATTCTACCGGGGTTTTTTTATGCGTTCAAAAAAGAAAGACCCCGCACCGTGCTGGTGCGGGGTCGTGGATTATTGATTCATCCGGATCAGTGCGAGTCGGTTATGGACAGCCGGCTGTGAAGGACGTAAGGAAACCTGATATATCGAAGAAGTCCCACTGCCCATCATTATTCCAATCAACGATCGGATCGTTGCTTGAGAACAAGTTGAGGAAGAGGGAGATGTCAAAGAAGTCAAGAGCTCCATCGTTATTCAGGTCTGGCAGACAGTTAAGCACAGTTATAGGGTCGGCGCCCGAAATCCAGTTGTTACCCAGATTGGTTTCAAGGCCATCTGGTTCCGATGAGATAAACCCAAGGTAATAGTTTCCAGGGGTCAGATCATTCGGGATTGTGAGTAATGAGTTAACGAAGACCGATGCGCCAGGGGCGAGCGATCCATAATCACGGGTACCGATGAGGTGATCTCCTGCGGAGATGAAGTTGTTGGTTGATGCATAGAAATCAAGATGGACCGCAGAGGCACTGAGTGTTCCATCGTTGAATGTGCGGTGGGTAAGGCTGATTGTTTGCCCTGGGAAATAGTTTGGCGCCGCGTTGTAGGTACTTTGCGTGGCATTCAGATCGGGGACTGGTTCGGCCTCGGTTGTAAATGACCAGATAGATCCCGTAGTAGTTCCTGCAGAGTTAACGGAATCTACTCGCCAGAAGTATGTGGTGCTGTAGGCGAGGGGTGAGAGTGACCACGACGAGCCGATTGTTGCGACAATGAACTCACCTGCATCTGGGGTTGGGTCTGTTCCGAAGTAGAGGGTTGAGCTCGTGGCACGAGTCCCTGCGGTCCAATCGAGATTGGCATTGAAATCAACGCCTGAAGCACCGTTGGATGGCGAAACGATTGATGCCTGAGCGGGGAGCCCAACGGTGACGGAGATCTGCTGGGCGTCCCAGGTATCGGTATCATCATTGGTGGTTGTCCCTGGGAGACCAGAGTCAGCGATCACACCGATCCAGTATGTTCCAGCGGGGGTGTCGATAGGAATGTTTGGTGCTGGGACAACAAAGTTGACATTGTTCATAGCTCCAAAGTCACGCGCGTTCCAGTTCCAAGTCCCGAGTAGGGTGTCGGCTGTTGAGATGTTGTTGTTGGTTGAAAGGTAGACTTTCAACTGATAATCCTGGACTCCGGGGTTCGCGTTGGTCGCGTTGATCATTTTGACATCGAATGAATCATCCATCGTGGTCCCTGCTTGGACCGTCGTTGAACCACGCGCCCGCATCATGAGAGGTTCCCAGTCTTCACTGTTTGTGCGTGTGTTGGTTTCAAAGCTCTGCATATCGAGGACATACTGTTCCCAGAGTTTGCAATAGTTTCCGATGTCGTTGCGGTTTGAGGTTGAGGCCACCGCGTGGGTGTATCGGTTATCGCCATCGATGTAGTACATGGCCGATCCAGACATTCCGCCCCAGAGTGTGTCGAGGCAGTTGCCCCCTGTATTGAGTCGCATCTGATTATCTGGGCATGAATCGATTGTTCCGCTCCAGTGGTACATTGTTCCGCCTGTATGAAGACCTGCTGTTGGGCAGTTCTCTGCGGGATACGAGAAGTTGTTGTAGATGCGAGACTGGATCGTTGCACAGCTCCCGCCCCATGCCCATGCGAACCATCCGGTGAGCATGCCGACATTTCGGGATGACCCACGCGTGAGACGGATCAATCCGGCGTCGCGGTCCCAGTCGCCGGTACTGATGTACCCAGCTCCTGCATAGAAGGTGGTCCCAAAGGCATACCCGAAGTTTTGAATAACCTCGGAACTGTCCGGGGCAGCGAACTGCCCGTTGTTCGAAACGCCGTCCCATGCCGGGTAGACATAGACGATATCGGCAAAGGCGTTGATGGTGAGCCCGTTGGGGGTTCTGGCGTAGACACAGTGGCCCGCGGTTACAACAACACCTGCATCGCCCATTGACCCTGAGCACACAAACCAGCGTTGGGTTCCGCCGGTATCGGTGAAGCGCATCACAAGTTTGACATTCCCAGAGCGTGGCCAGGAATCGAGCCCGCCCGCAGCGGTCATGGTTCCAAATCCAGCGGGCTCTTGCAGGCCGTCGTAAGGCATGACGCCTTTGTAATCGCCTTCAGGGCTCTGTCCGCCCATCAGACCTGATGGCATTTGCTCAGGGAGGATCTGGGTGAGACCTGTTTCTGAGTCATGGATCACCATGCGGTTGTCTTTGTCAACAGGCTGCACGCCCGGTGCTTGGTTGAAATCGGGCATCGGCATCCACGGGATCTGGTCGATCGGTGGGTGCTCTGGTCGCGGAGCGGCGCGATCGAACTGTTGTAGATCGCGGAACAGCTCTTGGGCAGCCCCGCCCGCGTTTGGTAGACCCGCGTTGCGGTCTACAGCCATAGGTCGGAGTCCTTCTAGATCTTCGTTAATCAACGGTCCCCCGTATGTGGTCGAACCCGCGATTGTGAGTGCGGCGGCGCTGGTGATTGCGAGCCGCTTGGCTGTGCTTAAAAACTTCTTTTTCATTGCTGTCTCCTGTGCTAAACAAATCGAAGCCTTGGACAGTTCCAAGTTTCATATGCAGGCCGTGCTTAATACACGGTTTGGTATGCGCACAAACGCACCACAACCCCGGTCATCCCGAGTACGCCTCAGCTTTGGTGGATCATGTAGATCTGCATGTATTCCGATTCCCTCTTCAAATAGGTCCATGATGGGCCCACAGCGCATGGTATCAATTCCTGAGACCCACTGCAACAATTGAATCCGATCAAGAAGGAATTCTTATTACTGGGAAACAAACGCTATGTTAAACAAACGCGTGGTCGTTGTTAAATTAAACGCACACAATTTGAGCGTAAATCGTTGTTGAAGAAGGGTTTATATAACAAGTAGCAGGTAATGTTTGCGTGGTGTTCACATCGCTTTACGGACAGCCGGCTCCGAATGCGTTGAGGAACACTGAGATATCAAAGAAATCAAACTGGCCGTCTCCGTTGAGATCTGATGATGGATCATTTGTGGTAAACGCGGAAAGGAACGCAGAGATGTCGAAGAAATCGAGCGTTCCATCGTTTGTGAAATCAGCCGAGCAACTTGTTGACGCGGTGATTCGAACCTCGTTCCCAAATACCGAAGCCGCCATAGTCTGATTGAGCTCGAGCCCGGTTACTTGTACATCGTCGAACATCCCGGTGATCCCGTCTGTCGCAGAGAGCACGGTTAGCGTTTGACCGAGTGCAAACTCGGCCTGCGAAGCATCGATCATCAGGGTCCCGCCGAGCGTGGCCGCCCCGGTGATGTTGAGCTGGTCGCTCGTATTGGATCCGGATCCTGAACCCATAACCGATATGTGAGTTCGTGATGATGTGTACATCAAGACCTCGCCTTGATGGCGGATATCGCCCGATCCGGTTTCACCAACATACATCGCTCCATACAACTCGAACAACGGCGTCACGATCGAAGGTGCGGGCACACCGCGATTAAACCCGTTGCGAGCCAGCACCGCGACAACATGGACTTCGTCGGCGGCGCTGTCTAGTTCGCCGAGCTCCATCCCGCCGGTTGCTTCGATCTTGGCCCCTGGATCTATGGTTGTTGTTGAGCCACCGGTTGAGGAAAGCTTCCCGTTGACCGTTATATTTCCCTCAGCAGTCAGGCTCGATCCACCTGAAAGCCCAAGATCACCATCGAAAGTTGAATCAAGCGCCCGAACAACGCCTGCATTCTCGATGCTCTGGAGCGATGAGAACTCAGGAAACTCATTTGTTCCCCCCTCAACCCGCGCCGGTCCACGAAGTTGTACAAGCGACCGAGGAAAGGTAATGCTCGATCCTGGCTGAGCCGCCCACCAGCCGCCAGAAAGCGTCCCGTCAAGTTGATTAAGTTGCAGCACATCACCACTTAGTACAAGGTGCCCCTGGTACGCGAGGACCACGCCGGTGTTATCAAGGTCAACCCCGATGACACTTGTTGCTCCGTTCGGATCAAGCACTGTGAGTTGGCCCGAGTTGTGCATCGCTCCGCCCGCCCCGAACGGATTGATGGCTGAGCCGCCGCTCAACTGCCAGTCGCCGCCATTGTGTACCGTTCCCCCGTCAACAAGGATGGTAGACGATTGAAAAACAAACCCATCTAGAAATCCGTTGGTAAGCTCTGCCTTGAGTGTCTTTCCAAAAACACCATGCACAATATTCATGGTCTTCTGATTTTCAACTTCGCACCCAAGCGCCCCGCCGAACCAGTTCGCTGTGCCCTTATTGACCAACTTCCCGCCCCCATCAAAGTTGCTCGATAGAAAGTTCGCCGTTAGACCTACTTCAACACTCAACTCTTTCCCTGCTGCAATCGTCACCATTGGCCCCGCTGCATTAATCACACCAAAGTTCACCTCTGTAGCGTTCGGCCCCGCTGTGCGAAACATCGCCGTGCTCTCATTTACACTCCAGGGCGATGCACCCTCAAATCTGAGACGAGCCGCCGAGAGATCACCCTTGATCCGAATAACCGAGTTTGAGATCGAGCCTCCCCCGTACAGGTTCAGCGATCCATTGGACACGTTGAGCGAGTTCCCCCCCTGTGTTTCAAGCCGCGTCGAAATTGATGAGGAAACCAACCCGGTCGCATCCCCCTGCAGTTCAATTTTCCCGCCAGACTTAAGCACCCCAGGCATTCCCCCAGTCAGTGTGCCAACCGAGCTCTGGTCATACAACTTAATCCCGCCATTGGATATATGAAACTTCTGCTCCAGCACCGCCCCGTCGCTCAGGTATAGGTCCCCACGCAGTTCAACAACCCCCGTCGTTTCGGCGTTCATCTTGAACTCGAATCCATTGCTCGTAGGCACCTCAAGCGTCCCGATCGAGGTGTTATTAAATGACCCTGTCCCGCTCATCGTCGCCCCGCGCCCAACAAACAACCCGTTGTTTGTCAGGTCGCCGCTCAGATTCAGCGTCCCTGAATGAACAACAAGCCCGCCACCTGATACATTTGTCGTCGTGGTATTAATCCAGTCGATCGTCGCGCTGGAAGGAAACAGATCCACCGTCCCGTTTCCCGTGATCGCGCTGACCCCAAGTGTCCGCGTCCTCGATAGATCACTCCCCGCAATCGACAGCTTCCCGCCGTCAGAAACTTCCAGCGTCCCCGAAACGAGCTGCCATCCATCACTCAATACCGAGATCACCGCCGTCGCCCCACTCGCCGAGATGGTCCCAGAGAGTTGTGTTAGCCCGGTATCAATCGTCGTTGTCCCAACTCCTCCCGTGCGAGAGAGTGTCCCAGAATTTGAGAACAATCCAGACGACCCCGTAATCACCGCAAACGGCTGAACCGTAAAGGTTCCCTGATTGTCAAACACCGCCCCATTTGAGAGCGACAGCGCACCAGAACTTAGCGGGATATTCCAAGTCCCCGAGTTGGTCGCACTAAACCCGTTGTTCCCATCAACCCCAAACGAGAACGCGTCAAATATCCCCGCATTCACAAACTCCCCGCCCGATCCGCGTGCCTCACCTGTAATACAAGTGCTGTTTCCTGAGATCGTAAAGGCCCCGTTGGTGACCACTGCAGGGATAAACCCGCCGCCGTCAAAGATCATATTGGTTACGGTTCCTGTCCCCGTTGCCGTCAAGGTTGCGGAAGTCAGCCGCAAGCTGCTCAAACAACTCACAGAAGCACACGATTCACTCGAAAGAATAATCAGCACTTCCCCAGCGTCGCTCGGAATCATCACTTGTGATGATCCGCTGGGCACTATGTCCGTGTCCCAGTTTTGTTGCGAAATCCAGAGCCCGTCGCCGGCGTCCCCATCCCATGTCGTGGGTTGTGCTGATACGTTTACACACAAACCTGCAGACAGAACGATCAAGCTTGCCACATTCAGTTGAATACTCATTTTTGGTCTCCCGCTTCCTGTTCCACAGTTTCGCAGAACGTGGGTCCAAAATCAAGTATTCACTTGGGAAATGGGCGTATCTCAGGTCCGATTATGGGCATCCGTCGCTAAACGCAGATAGGAACGCCGAGATATCAAAGAAGTCGAGTATTCCGTCGCTGGTAAAGTCGGCGATCAGGTCACCGGATGTAAAGGCCGAAAGGAAAGCGGAAATATCGAAGAAATCAAGCGAGCCATCGCCGGTGAGATCGGCTTGGCATGTTTCTAATGAACCTTCGTCGATGACCAGTGTCACCGAGTCCCATGTTTGATCCGCCTCGATCACGCCCAGGTCTGTGCCTCCACCCGATATTGGATCGATCATAAAGAGGTGGCTCGAGATTTCAACAAACACATCCGGCGACACCTCATCAAATCCTTGGATTGTTGCGTAGAGCGTGCCGTCTAACGCGAAGTCGAGCCCGGTTTCAAACTGGGCACTAAACCCGACCCCTGATACAAACAACTCTGTAGCAATCGAGTTGGTATCTAGATCAATACGGACCAGCCGAACCCCGCCGCTGAATGTCAGCGCGAGCCCGTACAGATCACCAGCTGTTAATGTCGGATGCCCCACAGGTACAACTGCAAGTGACGAAATCGGGTTGGTCAAAATATTATGGACACCAAGCACTTCTCCGGTCACACCATCGGCGACCACAAACCGCACGAACGCGCCAACGGTTGTCGTGACAACTGTGGTTCTACCGTCATTGCCAAGCGACAACCCTGCGACACCAGAATCCATGTATCCGATGGAGTCTACCAATGTGTTTCCACCTATTGACGGATCGATAACACGCAGTGAGTTCGTCGTGTTTTCGAATGCAATCAAGCCGTCACCCGCGGTATCGGCTCCGCCAAAGCGAAGGAAATCTCCCGCAATCGGGAAAGTCTCAACATCGCTGGGGTCCGACAGGTTCACACGCCCAATGGAAGCAAGCTCGATCCCGGGTGCTCCAAAGAATCCGGACCCCTCAATGATGTACGCGTGTGTCGGGGCCGTCGGTCCGGCAGCCGCACACGAAGCACACGCGCCAAGCGAACCGACTAATTTTAGTGTGTTGCTCAACTTCATGATCCATCCTCCGTCAACCCGAGTTCATCACGAAGAATCTCATCCCGATCTCTCGGGTCTGGCCGGGCGACCGGATTCTCCAACTTCTGATCTGACCCCTGATCCAACCGGGGAACGACAATCGAATGTGGGGTGATGTACCGGAACCCGGTTCCGGCGGCCTCGGTATCAATCACTAGACCAGTCCGGGTGACTTCAAAGACTCCACTCGTCGTCGTCACCAGCAGATTCCCGTTCCCGAGTTCGACAATCCCACGGTACAGCTCCAGCGTTCCCGGGTCATACTGTCCGACCAGAGATCCAGATGAATCAAACTCCAGAATAAATCCGCTTGAAAAAGCGCATACCAATAAGTTCCCGTTGCTTGCCACCGCCATCTGCTGCGGGAAGTCCAGTTGTGGCACCGTAAGAGCACTGGTAAACCGCTCGGCAAACTTTCCGCCGAGCGTGTACCGAACGATTTTATCTTGCCCCTCGTCGGCGACAAGAACCTGTCCGTTGTATTCGATGATATCGAATGGGCCCCGGATCCCGCCGTAACGGTTGAAGGCGAAGTCGGTGAGTTCGCTACCGTCGGCTGGGCTGAGTCGTTTGATGTTTTTCTGGGACACCACAAGATCGTTAAACGCCCCAGAGTTGGTGACAAGGACATCGCCCGCGTCGTCGCCTTGCGTGAGCACATGCCCGCCCCGGATATTTTGCATGATGTTGTTGTCGACGGTGCCGCCGAGAGAGAAGATGCCGAGATATGTTGAGCCATCGGCGCTGAAGTGAGCGACAAGATCAGAGAACTGATCACACACCAGAAGTGATCCATCGGCGGCAACAAGGACTTCCATCGGGCGATCGAATACATCGGTTCCGCTGTCAACTCCGGGATCGGTGATAAACGAGCTGGAGATCATCGTGCCGTCATGGGCATCGAAGATCCAGATGTTGTCGGAGTTTGAATCCGGGATCAGGAGTACATCAGCCGCGGACGTCATCCCAGACGGCCCAGCCAGCAGACCGATAAATATACCAACAACACATCGTTTCATCTAAGATTCTCCATCTCTCCAAACCCGATGGGCATCCTACCACACACTGACCAGATCCCAAAGGAAAAACCCGCACTCAGACGGGCTTTTATCTGCTGATTCAATCGTTATATCTCGGCATCCAGCCCCGAGCATTGTCAAGAAAGGCTGGTACTTCAAAGCATGAGGCTCTCGTGGGCATCAGTTTGTTGCGACGGGAGTAGGGTCGTTAATGGTGGTGCGGAGAGCAAGCACCGAGCGGGTTCCCGGGAGGCCGAGCCCTGCCAAGTCGAGCACCACCGTGTTGCCTGACGCAGCGGTATATGCGGTGGCAAAGTTGAGTTCTCGGGGTGTTTCCGATGAATCCATTTCGAAGCGCTGGATCTGTATCACTACGCGGAGCACCGAGCCATGCTTGGTGTCAATCACGCTTGGCGAGACATCTAGATTAAAGGTGCGGTCGCCAAGCTTGATTGTGATGATGCCGGACTCGGCGTGCTGGACAAGCAGGGCGGGGGTGAGGATGCGTGCGTCCCCGGTAGCGCGAAAACTGTCTGCTTCAGACAGGAGGCTGTTGAATACTGAATCCGTCAGCGGCGCGCCGGGAGTAGGGAGGGACACAGGCTGGGTTGAGTTGGCGTCTGTTTCGATGAGGACGGCCTGGACGAAAATCGAACGCGGATCATTATTGATTCCTTTCATCTTGTCATAGCTACTGGAAACGCCTCCGCCCATGAGTGAACCAATTATGAGCGAGAAGCCGCCGGCAATAATTACAAAGGCGAGGGTGAGTTTGGCGATGTTGATGGTCTTGGACATGCGTGTCTCCTATGTGTTCGGCGTGCCCCCGTGGCGCGGCGTTGTAATAATGTACGGCGAAAAGCGGACCTCGGGTTGCTCCGATCGGTTTAAACTGGCAGTATATGAATAACCACCCAGAGGCGGTACTATTGCAAGAGTTAATAGCCTGAGAGAATAATCAGAACTACGAGTTAATCACACGCCCCTCAGATGCCAGTGCCGCTTCGTGGACCGCTTCGTGCATTGTTGGGTGCGCGTGGACTGTTGCAATAATCTCTTCAGTCGTCGCTTCAAGGCGGCGGGCGAGCGACATCTCGGCGATGAGCTCGGTGGCTTGATCGCCGATGATGTGTGTGCCGAGGATCTCTCCGCGGGGGAGGCCACGGATGATCTTGACGAAGCCATCAGTGTGGCGGGTTGCGATGGCTTTACCGAGCGCCTGGTTCTGGAATACACCGATGTCGTAGTCGACACCTTTCTTCATGCCCTGCGCTTTGAGTGCTTGTTCTGTGTATCCAACACTACCAACCTGCGGATGGCAATAGGTACACCCTGGGATCACGGTGTAATCCATCGGGATCGGGTCGTGCTTGTCCTTGCCTTCTTTGAATGCGAACCGTTCGACACACAGCACCGCTTCTTCGCCGGCGACATGGGCGAGCCATGGTGGACCGATGACATCTCCGATCGCGTATACGCCGGGGAGGTTGGTTTTGTAATCAAGGGCTTTGGGCTCGCTTGGTGAATCAGCGCTCAGTGGCACATAGTCTGTTTTAATATGCCCCTTGACGGTTTCGAGTCCGAGCGATTCATCAAACAATCCATCGAATCGGCCAACAACGCCAATCGCGAGCAGAACCTTGTCGCCCTCGATGACTTCTTTCTTTGAAGCATCTGGCTTGCCATCCTTGCCCATTGGGGCGACGGTGACCTTGACGCCCTTACCCTTGGCATCGATATCCATGACGCCGGTTTTAACGCGGATGTCGTAGCCGTGCTTTTTATAAATTTTGGTCATCTCTTTACCAACCTGCTCGTCCTCGACGGGAACTAAGCGGTCGAGCATCTCGATGATGGTGACCTTTGAGCCGAAGTTCTTATAGACATACCCGAACTCCATCCCGATCGCGCCTGCACCGACGACAATCAGGTGTTCCGGGCGGTCCGAGTTGTTCATCGCTTCGCGAGCGCCCCAGATTTTGTTACCATCGAACTTAGCGAATGGAAGATCGCGTGCAACAGCACCGGTCGCTACGATCACCTTGTCACAGGTAATCGTTTCGGTCACCTTACCAACCTCGACAGGTGAAGGCGTGAACTCTTCGTTGAGTTTGCAATCGCTCAGCTCGATCTGGACCCCGTTGGCCCCGGTACCGCCGCCGGCTTTGACAATCTTGGCGTGCTTGTGAATGAACTCGATCTTGTTTTTCTTCATCAGATACTCAACACCCTTGTTGAGCTTGTCGGCGACATCGCGCGATCGACCGATGACCTTGTCCCAGTCGAACTTGACCTCACCGGTGGAAATACCCCATTCTTCTTGCTCGGCGAGTTTTTCCATAAGCTCGGCATTGGCAATCAGGGCCTTGGAGGGGATACATCCCCAGTTGAGGCAGACGCCCCCGAGCCTTGCCCGTTCGATGATCGCGACCTTATATCCGAGCTGAGCCGCGCGGATTGCACCAACATAACCACCTGGTCCGCCGCCGATTACCACAACATCAAAGTGCTTGTTTGCCACGCCAATATCCTTTATAAATCGCCCTGAGGCGAGATTTGAGTCATTTTCTATATCTGCATCGGCACTATAGGTTCGCCCCCTCATCTCCCCATGCCAAAACGGCACTGATTCACCCTATTGGCACGTCAGATTTTCATCCTTGTGATCGGAATCTGCATGCCAAAAGAGCCCCAACTCGTTGTAAAATCACGACCTTACACCCAAAACAGTGTTCTATGCTCGATTTTCAGGTCTTGCCGAACTGGCACGCCCCATGCACCCGATATAGGCAATACGGACTGATTGTGCCCGGAGTCGTCAAGGATTTAGATCCAAACGATCACGGATGCGAACAATTCATTCAGTTCCCTCGTTCAGCTATGAGCAGGGAAACACAATCCGGCGCCTCAAAACGCCAATAAGCACCCGGGACATATTGACCGGGGGCGGGAGATTCAGGCATGTTTGAACGATTTACAGATCGTGCCCGCAAAGTCATGGCTTTGGCCAACCAAGAAGCCCAACGCTTCAACCACGAATACATCGGGACCGAGCATGTTCTGCTCGGGCTCGTCAAAGAGGGCTCAGGCGTTGGTGCCAATGTCCTCAAGAACCTCGAAGTGGACCTCCGCAAGGTTCGCCTAGAGGTTGAGCGGCTTGTTCGCGCTGGGCCAGAAATGGTCACGATGGGGAAACTTCCCCAGACCCCGCGAGCCAAGAAGGTCATTGAGTACGCGATCGAAGAGGCGCGGAATCTCAACCACAACTATGTTGGTACAGAGCACATTCTTCTCGGGCTCCTCCGCGAGCACGACGGTGTTGCCGCTCAGGTTCTTATGAATCTCTCGCTCAAGCTCGAAGAGGTCCGCGAGGAGGTTCTCAATCTTCTCGGTGCGGGCGCTGAATCCAGTGCTGAATCCATCACTGGTCCATCTGATTCAGATGCACCAATGGGTTCCTCGTCAAAGGCGAAGGGCAAATCCAAAACCCCGGCTCTCGACTCATTCGGCCGTGACCTGACCGAACTGGCCCATGATGGCCAGCTCGATCCTGTCATCGGACGGGCTCATGAGATTGAGCGTCTCACTCAGATTCTTTGCCGCCGTACCAAGAACAACCCTGTTCTTCTTGGTGAAGCAGGCGTTGGTAAAACAGCAATTGTTGAAGGACTCGCCCAGCGGATCGTGGATCAGGAGGTCCCTGATATCCTCGATGGCAAGCGTGTTGTTGTGCTCGATCTAGCCATGATGGTCGCAGGTACCAAGTACCGCGGTCAGTTCGAAGAGCGGATCAAGGCTGTGATGAATGAGGTCCGCCGTGCGGGCAACATTATCCTCTTTATTGACGAGCTCCACACCCTGGTTGGTGCGGGTGGTGCCGAGGGTGCGATTGACGCGTCCAATGTCCTCAAGCCAGCGATGGCTCGCGGGGAGATCCAGTGTGTCGGTGCAACGACCTTTGATGAGTACCGCAAGTACATCGAGAAGGACGCGGCCCTTGATCGTCGTTTCCAGTCGATCCCTGTTGATCCACCGAGCGACGAACAGGCAGTAGAAATTCTTAAGGGGATCCGTCCTAAGTACGAAGACCACCACCGCGTCAAGTACACCGATGCGGCTATTCGTGCGGCTGTCGAACTTTCAGGTCGCTACATCACCGGGCGTGTCCAGCCGGACAAGTCAATTGACGTGATCGACGAAGCCGGTGCGCGTATCCGTATCAAGTCCATGACCAAGCCGCCAAACCTGGCAGACCTTGAGGCTGACATCGAGAAGTTGTCGGTCGCTAAGGACGACGCGGTCAAGAACGCTGATTATGAGAAGGCCGCGGAACTCCGCGATCAGGCAGAGCAGGCTCGGAAAAAGAAAGACGATATCCAGACCGAGTGGCGCGCTAAGCAGCAAGAAACCTCCGGGCTTGTTGATGAGGCTGTCATCGCTGAGGTTGTATCCAAAATGACCGGCGTTCCGCTTCAGAAGCTCGAGAAGGAAGAGGCCAAGCGTCTGCTCCGTCTCGAAGACGAGCTGCACAAGAGTGTTATTTCTCAGGACGACGCCATCAAGGCCATCGCCAAAGCGATCCGCCGGGCGCGTGCCGGGCTCAAAGATCCCAAGCGTCCTATGGGTAGCTTCATCTTTGTTGGGCCATCAGGTGTCGGTAAAACATTGCTTTCCAAGGCCCTTGCTGAGTTTATGTTCGGCAATGCCGATTCACTGATCCACCTCGACATGTCTGAGTACATGGAGAAGCACACCGTCAGCCGTCTGGTTGGCGCGCCTCCCGGGTATGTGGGTTATGAAGAAGGCGGGCAGCTTACCGAAGCGATCCGTCGGCGTCCATATTCGGTTGTGCTGCTCGACGAAGTCGAAAAAGCACACCCAGATATCTTCAACATGCTCCTCCAGATCATGGAAGAAGGCCGCCTCACAGACTCCTTCGGGCGTCATGTGGACTTCAGAAACACGATCATTATTATGACTTCGAACATCGGTGCCGACCTGATCAAGGGCGGCGGGGGCTTCGGCTTCGGTAAGCACGCTCCGGACGATAAGTTCGAATCGATCAAGTCTGTGCTGATGAAAGAAATCGAACGGTTCTTCCGTCCGGAGTTCATCAACCGCCTTGATGATGTCATCGTGTTCAAGCCATTGACCAAGGAGGATCTTGTCCAGATTGTGGACTTCGAGGTTGCCAAGGTTGCCGAGCGACTCAAGATGCAGGGCTTTACCCTGAACATTGATCAGCCCGCCAAGGACTTCCTCATCGATAAGGGTTACAACCCTGACTTCGGGGCTCGCCCGCTCCGCAGAGCGATCGGCAGCTACATCGAAGACCCGCTCTCAGAACTCCTGCTGAGCGGAGACCTTCACGAGATGAATGTCATCAGCGCAACGCGGATCGGTAAAGATGAAGAACTCAAGTTCGTCAATACCTTTGTCGAGAACGATGATGTAAAGGTGTCAGATACGATTGATGAAGACGAGGGCGACTCAGAATCGAATACCCCGACAGAATCTGCCGGCACCCAGTCCACCTGATATCTCATTAAACCACTTCGAGCCCGAGGCGTTTGCCTCGGGTTTTTTTGTGGGCATAACAAAAACAACGCCGCACACCCGAAGGTGTGCGGCGGATTCTGCATAGCAGAGTGGGTCAAAAATCGAGCCTCATCAGATGAGGAAGTTCTCGATTAGCGACGACGACGACCAGCAACCAAGCCACCGAGGCCGAGGAGTGCCATTGCCGAAGGCGCTGGAACGTCTTGGGAGACATTCAGCGTGTAGGTGTTCGAAGCGCCGAGCCAGCCGTCAATGCCTACCCAGTAGGTACCAGCAGCGAGGCCAACAACTTCAACGACTTCGTTGTCGTCAACTGAGATACCCTGAGCGAGTTCGCCGATTGGGGTATTGCTATCGAAGAGGAACAGGTCCAGGTCGCCAGCAGAGTTGGTGAAGAGGAGGTCGAGGGTGAGGTCGCCGCCGCCCCATACGAGGGTGTAGACATCGTCGCCACCGTTCCATGAGCCGCCGCCACCGATGAGGTCTGCGTCCATGTCGTCAGTTGCGAGACCGGTGTCTCCTGAAACGCTTGAACCACCGAAAAGTGTTCCGATGGACAGATCGTCAAGAGTCAGACCAGCGTTTGCAGCCGAAGCCAAACCAAGTGCGGCAATAAGTGTTGCAGCTTTTTTCATTGTAAATCCCTTTCTCTACAGGTGTACATATATGAGAAAAGCCACAAAGTAGAAGCCAGCAAACACTGCTGTATTCAAGTTGTCTCGGGGCTCTCTCGTTCTCTCTAGACCAGCGGCCTGGCCTTATGTTCACCAGCATAACCGATTCGTATAAACGAATTCAAGTAAAAGACTTAGCAATTGATTATTTTGTTGGTAAATTTATACATTTGGTATTTGTTTGTATTATCGGTCGTTCTTCGCCCAAAATCTGAGATACACTCTTCTTATGCCCATATTTATTCGTTGGCTCCTGAGACTGGGCCCTGCAAATCCCATCGCTGTACGCCTCGTTCAGAACGCTTCCCGCAGATCCAAACACAACTATGCGCGTTCTGGATATCTCGCTGTTCTTATCATTGTCCTCCTCTGGGCAATGCTCGGCTCAACCCCAACAGGCGATGTCTCCTACCGAGAGCTCGCCGCGGCGGGCGCTTCCTCATTTGCCGGGATCGCCTATCTCCAGGTCGCCCTCATCTGTATCCTTTCCCCGGTATTCATGGCCGGGGCAATTTCCCATGAAGCCAACCCAAAGACATGGGACATCCTCCTTACTACTCCAATGTCCAAGCTCGAGATCGTCCTCGGCAATCTCTTTGGGCGTCTCTTCTTTGTCCTCGCGCTCCTCTTTGCTTCCCTCCCGCTCTTCGCTCTCACCCAGTTCTTTGGAGGTGTTCCCGGAGGCTCCATCTTTGCTGCCTACATCGTCAGCGCGGGAGCAGCCATTTTGGTTGGTACGATCGCGATCGCTCTCTCGGTTTCAAGGCTTGTTGGGCAGCGTGCCGTCTTCACCTTTTATGTCTCTGTTATCACTTATCTTGCTATCACCCTTGCTCTCGACGCCTGGCTCCGCACTCGCGGGATGGGGGCGGGGCCGTCGGGTAATGGCGTGACCATCATTTCCGCCGCAAACCCATTCCTCGCACTCCGGGCTCTTCTTTCCCCCGCCTCGTACCCCGCCGCTATTCCTGGGACCTACACCGGGATCAAAGCAATCATGCTCGAATCACCCGCAAGAGCATGGGTCTACGCCTCGCTCCTCCTCTCGGGATTTCTCGTCCTCGCTTCAACCCTCACAGTCCGAACCGGGGGCCTCAAGAACATCACGCAAACCTCCAGCGGCATTCCGCTCCACCGGAAACTTCTTGGGAAGGGCGCTGCGATCGATCATCGCCCGCCTAGAACAGTCTGGTCGAATCCGATCGCGTGGCGCGAAGCCGCTGCAAGGAACGCAACGTACTGGCGAATCCTCGCCCGCTGGTCCTTCGTCATCGGAGGCCTCATCCTTGGTTTGGCTCTCACCGTTCTTTATCACACAACCGTCATCAACACGACAGACTTTCAGTTCATCCTGCGTTCTGTCGTATTCACCGAGGTCTTTGTTATTGCACTGATCGCCATTAATATGGCGGCTACCGCGGTCGCCGGTGAACGAGAAGATGGCACGCTCGACCTTATCCTCACCACTCCGATTACCCCCCGGATGTATATGACAGGCAAGCTCCGTGGACTTGTTGCCTATCTCCTACCCCTTATCGCAGTTCCAGTATTCACCATCGGGATCGCAGGCCTCTATGCACTTGCAGGTGGACTCGGAAACGACGCCCTCGCCAACATCCCCGCCTCTACGGTTTCAGGAAACGCGATCACCGTCCCCGTTGTCCTCCCCGAGGCCGGGCTCCTCGCACCGCTTGTGCTTGTTCCGTTCATTGCCTTCTGTGTCATGATCGGTCTGCAATGGTCACTCAAGAGCAAGGGCACACTTGCCGCTGTCATTGGCACCGTCGCGATAGTTGCCATTGTCTCTGGAATCCTTGGTCTTTGCGGCTGGGCTTCCGCCTCAGATATGCCGGTCGTAGGTCCGGCCCTCGCTTCGCTCTCTCCGGCGTCGCTCCTTGATGCTCTAGTCGTTCCCGCAAGCCGCCTCGCCGAAACTGTTGACAGTGGGTCAGGCGGATTAACCACCGCCCGCATCGCGCTTGCGACCGGTGCTCTGATCGCCGCGGGTGTCTATATCGGGATTGTCTATGCGGTCATCAGCGCACTGGTCAAGAACTTCGATACCACCGTCCGCAAGCTCGCGGGCACAAGCTGATCCCATCAATAGAAAATCCGCGATGTATCGCGGTAGGTGGCCCTGTCTTTTTAGAGAGAGGTTTATCGTGCTATTTAAAGAAACGAACGGTCATCGGATACCGATAGAACTCGCCACGATTCGCGGCTGATGATGCCTGGACCATCCCCACAATCCCGATGATATACGGCACAAAGGCAATCACAAACCCAACCCCGCAAGTTAGAAATCCGACCGGGATTGCGATAACCGTAAACACAACCGACCAGATCAGAAGCGAGATTTGAAAGTTCACCGCCTCACGCCCGTGGTCATCCAAGAAAGGCGACTCGTCCTTCTTCATTTGCCACATAATCGCCGGGATCACGATTGCGATGATTGAGAGCACCACATGCACCAGCAGTGATAGGTGCATGAACATCGCGTAGGACCGTTCATCGGGTGTCGTGTCTGGATCAAAGGCTCGCCCCCGCTCATTGACCGGTGGGGCCGGATGTTCATTGTGTTCCTGTTGGTTGTTCATAACACCAGTATCCCATAGCGAGACCATCCCCGCAACCATTGATTGGGATTCTGTTCAAGTCTATTTTGTGATCGTTGAAATCAGTGGATAAACCGCATCGTCATTGGATAACGATAGAACTCGCCTTTGTTAGCCGCGATCGCCGCCAGAATCATCCCGACCGCTCCCAGAACTGGGATCGCTAGGATCAGAAGTGCCGAAGCACCGCAAGTAAAGATAATGGCGGCAAGGAAAATTAATCCCCATACAAAAAGCGATATCTGAAAGTTCACAGCTTCGCACCCATGGTCATCCAAAAATGGCGATTCGTCTTTCTTGATCATCCACATGATAAGCACTGCGATAAACGAGATCGGCCCCCCGACACCTGTCAGGTTCAGTAGCAGCGTCAGATGCATAAACATCGCATACGTCCGCTCCTCGCTCGTTGCATCCGGGTCATACGCCCGCCCCCGCTCATTAATTGGCGGGGCCGGATATTCCGTTTGCTCAGATTGTCCGTGCTGCCCTTGTTGGTCGCTCATAGCACCAGTATCCCGTAGCGAGATCATCCCCGCAACAGTTTATTAGGATGATGGTTAACTCAATTTCAACAACGAAGAGAAGGGTTTACTGCCCAAATAGGTTCCGTGTTGAAAACATCCCTTGCTCCTCAAAGTATTTCAACGCCTCTTCGGTCGATGTAAAAACCTTTGTCGCAGTTTCGGTAATAAAGGGTGATGGCGGCTTGCTCGGCTTCCAGACGACATAGACCTCTTTGGCGTGTTCCCAAGCATGCTGGAGCTCGCGTTCGACGCCCGATGAAAGACCTGGGATCACTTTCCCGCTCTCGCTAATGAGTTCGGGGACGAAGCTGACGATCATGTCGGACTGGTCGATGAGTTTGAAGTCCCGCATGTAGATCTGGCCGTCGATATCGCCGGCGATATCGAGGACTTCGCGGGTCTTCATGCGGATTGGTTCCATGTCTGACTGCACGCCCCCGAGCTGGTGAGGCATGTGGTCAAAGAAATCATCTCCTCGTTTGACCGCCTCAAGTGCACGGTCGAGCAGCAGTTTCTCATCCACATCACCCGGATCAAAGGTAATAAAGTGCTCAGCGAGTTCGGCGCGGAACGCGTCGATCTCTGCCATGACCTCGGGCATGTCAACAACATGGCTCATCGGGAAGCTCGGGTACACCGTCTTCATTTCTGGTCGGCAGAGCAACCTGAACATGGTTCGTTCTGTAGAGCTGTGGCGCCCGCGCGAGACAATGTAGAACTTACTCCCAGGGACGGCTTGGCTCATGAGTTCGGTCGCGAGGATCTCTTCTTCGCGCCATACCATACAGTCTTTGAGGGTCGCGTCGATGTCGTGAGCTTTGTGCAGGTTCTGGTGAACCACCTCGATGTTGTCTACCAAGCAGATAAACAGATCGGGCCCGAGCTTGGTGATCTGATCGAAGTCGAAGGCTGAGAACAGCCCGTGCCTCCAGCGGAAGGTCGCGTGGGTGTTGACGACCATTGTTTCTTCGTCGCGCGACTCTGCGATGATGTCTTTGAACGCCGCTCGCCTTAATGAGTGCAGCCTGGAGATCGGGAGATCCAGGATTCGTCCACCCCGGATGTCGGGGGCTTCGCCGTACATCATGTTGCCCACATTGTACATCGGGACCGATTCCCCTTGGCCCCCTGCAAACTCGGCCACCCTGCTGAGGTATGACTTCTTCTCCATCCCAACTTGTCCGGTCACTATTGCACGCATGTTTCGGTCTCCCAATGTTTTAAGAGGTGATGATAGACCGCAAACAGGATTCCTTTGGTGGTAAGGGACGGAGTAGATGGGAGGAATCTGGAATGTGCACGGTTTGGGCGTAAAAAAACTGGCAGCTCTGGGACGAACCTCTCTCCACAAAAGAGTCCCAACGCTGCCAGCTTGTGTCGGACAGATTACTAAATTCGCGGGGTCGTTGCAAGAGCTTTGGGGGTATATACCCGGAAGAAACTACATTTTTGTGGGATTGAGAGTTTTTGCTAGTCGAGCGTGACGAGCACGAAATCGAAATCGTGGACTTTGCCTGTGGCTATCGTTTTGTCAATCAAGACTTTATCGGACTCGTTCCCATTTTGGTCGGTTCTGAGAAGGGCTAGGAGCGGGGAGTGGCTGTTGGTGGCCAGGTTTGCGAGAAGTTCGGGGGAGAGCTTCGGGATCCAGAGGATGGTGAGTTGGTGGTCGGTGCCTTCGAGTTCGCTTCGGAGGTAGAGGAGGGTTTCAGGACGGGCCTCGATCATGGCGTCGGCGACGAGGGTATATCGGGTGCCATGGGGGGCGGGCGGGAGAGTTGATTGGAGATCTTCGGCGAGCTGGATGGCGGGAAGCTCGCCTGAGGATTTTCGTTTGGTGCCATTGACGGATTCGATGATTGTGATGTTGATAAAGACCCCGATGCAAAGGATGGTGGCGAGGTTTCTTGGTGAGCCGAGGGTGAGGGCGCGGAGGATTTTCTTGCGGTTTGGATGGAGGTTGGTGACGAGGAGCCAACCGACGATTGGGGCGAGGGGGGCGAGGATGGGCTGGGCGTAGCGGTCGTTGGAGACGCCTGTGAGCATCATGATGAAAAGGGCGAGGGGGATTGAGAGGGCAATGAGTTTGGCGGTGTTGAGTTGTTTGGTGAGCGAATCTGATTCGGTGGCTTCTGCTTTGGCATCTTTGCCCCATGGGAAGAGGAGGGCGAGGGTGATGGGGAGGGCGGTGAGGAGGGAGACGGGGATGAAGCCTGCGAGTTTGAGGAGTTTGCCGGTTTCAAACATAAAGGCGTTGGGGGATTGGACAATGGCGTCTGGTCCCGCGGCTTGCAGGGTGTTTGACCAGTGCCATGCGAAGATGAGTGCAGCGATTGTGACTGGGGTCCAGATGAAGGGATTCAAGAATGACTTGATTGAACGATTGAGGATGGCGGTGGTGAACAAGAGGGACAGGAGAATAGGGAATCCTGCGGGGCCTTTGGTCAGGATCATGAGCAGGGCGGTGAGGGTCAGAAGGAGAGCGGCGGGGAGTTTGCGTTTGAATGGCTTTGAGGATCTCAAAATGAGGTCGATCGCGAGCCAAGCACCCAAGGCGGTGAGCAAGTTGTGGATTGATTCGATCTCGGCGGCTCGCGAAGGGGCCCAGAATAAAGGCGTGAGAGCGAGGGCTGCTGCTGCGGGGAGTCCGGCATTCTTGTTTTGGTCGTTGCCGAACCATCGTTGTGCGAAAAAGAAAGCACCCAGAACCATAAGCGTAAAGGCAAAGGCCGAGACGAGCCTTGGGGTGAGGGTTGGGTCGTTGTGGATGTTGAGGGCGGCGGCGAAAATCCAAGGGACAAGCTGGGGCTTGCGGATATAGGGCTGGTCGAACATGGTGGGGACGAGGTAGTTGCCCGAGTTCATCATTTCGAGCGCGGGGATGACTCGGTGGCCTTCGGAGCTTGTGAGGCCTTGGGCGGCGAGGTTTGGGAGGGTGATGAGGGCGCAGAGGGCGAGGAGGGCAAAGAGTTGAAGGAGGGGGCGGCGCATTGGTGTAGGGTAGGGGATGTCCGCATAGGATGGTGGCATGGGTAAAAACGGATCAAACGGCAATGGGAAACTGGGCGGGGTTGGGAGTGGTTATCCTGGCGCGGTTCGGGAGTTGATTGAACGGCTCAGCGGGCTGCCTGGCATCGGGATCCGGTCGGCTGAGCGGTTGGCGTTCCATATTCTGAAGTCTGACCCGGCTGAAGCGATGGCGCTGTCGAGCGCAATCCGTGCGGTCAAGGAATCGGTGCGGCATTGCAAGGTGTGCTTTAATCTGTCAGATGACGATGTGTGCGGCGTGTGCGCCAATCCGAAGCGTGACCGGTCGCTGGTGTGTGTTGTTGAGCAGCCCAAGGACCTGATTGCTTTGGAGCAGACGGGGATGTATCGGGGACTGTTTCATGTGCTGATGGGTCGGCTTTCACCATTAGACGGCGTTGGTCCTGAGGATCTGACGGTGGGGCACCTGATCGGGCGCGTGAAGCGTTCTCAGGAGGCCGACGACGGGGACGGGCGGGTCCGGATCGAGGAGATTGTGCTTGGATTGAATCCGACACTTGAGGGCGATGGGACCGCGTTGTATCTAGCTCAGGAGCTCAGCAGCTTTGGAGTCAAGGTGACGCGTTTGGCGCGTGGGGTGCCAACCGGGAGTTCGCTGGAGTTCGCCAATAAAGCGGTGCTTGCCGATGCGATTGCGGGGCGGCAGTCGATGGGGTGAGAGAAAGAGTTGAATGTAGGGATTTAATCTGGGGATGGGTTGTTGTCAATGTGTTAGAATGGGATAGTTGGGTATGGCATGTGGTTTGCATGTGTTGCCGGGCTATGCGAGATTTTAATGCGTTTTGACACCTCACAACATATGAAGCTCGGGCAGCAGATGAAGCTGTCGCCGCGGATGATCCAGTCGATGGAGATCCTGCAGATGCCGCTCGCTGAGCTATATGAGCGGCTTGAGCAGGAACTTGAGTCGAATCCGACCATGGAAATAACAGAGGTCGCCGGTGAGGGCGGGGTTGAAGTTGGCGGGGAGTCTGATCGTGCGGTGAGTGACGGGGCACTTGATATTGTGCCTGAGAGTGCGGCGGACTTTGCCCGGCTTGATGAATACACCGAATCGAATCCTGAAGCGGCAGATAACGAGTTCTCGGGATCGAAGGATCGGACGAAGCAGTACGACGAGTTGGGCCCCCGGGTCCGGAACTCGGCCGGCGAGCGGGACGCGAAGATGGATGCGATGGCCCAAGCACCGGCGCGCGGTGCTTCGATGGTCGAGCAACTGCTCGATCAATGGTCGCTGACAGATGTTGAGGGTGACGTCCGGGTGCTGGGCGAGGTGTTAATTTCGGCTCTTGATGACGATGGGTACCTCCGGTCATCGTTTGAAGATGTTGCTGATACCGCTCCCGAATCGGTCAAAGCAATGTCTCCGACAGAGGCGGATTGGGAGATGGCGCTGCAGGCGATGCAGTTGTTGCTTGAGCCGGTAGGGATCGGCGCGCGTGACGCGCGTGAGTGCTTGCTGATTCAGATCGATGGGCGTCTTGATCGGGTGGAAGCTGTTGTGCTCGACGATGAAGACGGCGATGATCCTGTAGACGGCGAAGGGTTAATGATCGCTAGGCGGTTGGTTGGGGAGTTCTTCGAAGACATGATGAAGAACCGGCTCCCGAAGATCGCGGGCAAGGCGGGGCTGGAGCTTGATGAAATCAACATGGGGATCGAGGCGCTCAGAAAACTATCTTTGGCGCCAGGGCGGGGGATGTCAGCGGGTGTTGAAACAGCAATATTCCCGGATGCCGTCGTCGAGTACGACGAGGACGAAGACCGGTACCTCGCGTACCTGACCGATGGGCGATTGCCCGATGTGCAGATCAACATCGAGTACGCGAAGATGGCGATGGATAAAGGGGTTGAGAAAAACGATCGCGAGTTTCTCAAGAAGAACCTGTCCAATGCGCAATGGTTAATCGACGCAATCGGGCAGCGGCGGCACACTTTATTACGAGTTGTTAATGCGGTGGTTGATGAGCAGCGGGACTATTTCGACTTTGGACCCGAGGCGTTGAAGCCCTTACCGATGCAGCCGATCGCGGATCGTTTGGGGATTCATGTCGCGACGGTGTCGCGGGCGGTCAGCGAGAAATACATCATGACACCCAGGGGTGTGGTGGCGCTGCGGTCGTTCTTTAGCGGCGGGTTATCAACCGAGTCGGGAGAAGATGTAAGTTCCAACGCGGTGCGAGCGGCGATCGAAGAACTGATTGAGGGCGAGAATAAGGCCAAACCATTGAGCGATGAGGCGATGGTCAAGGCCCTGAAAGAGCGGGGAATCGAGATCGCTCGGCGGACGGTGGCTAAGTACCGGGATCAACTCGGGATCCCGACAGCACGCATGCGGAAGCAGTTTGGCGGGTAGTAGTTAATCTCAGGTGCAACCTTTGGCCATGTTTAATCGAATAACGATTAATGATTCTCCCTCGATCAGAGTCCGATATTGGTGGCAGTGCTTGTGTGCACGCTCGCGCGGATGCGGGTGCGTTTTGTGTTACCCACAAGTCGTATACGCATGACTTTGAACAATCGTGGCACGAGCACCCGGTGGCGAGTATCGACTTTGTTCTTGGCGGGGGCGGTGATGGGACTTATGGAGCGAGGGATGTTCAGTCTTCGCCCGGGCTTGTTGGGTTTTTCCGGGATGGGATGCGGCATCGGTTCCGGTCTGGGGCGACCGGGATCCGCACGATGCATGTGGTGATCCCTTCGGGTTTACTCAATGAAATTTCTGGGCTTCGGGATACCGGAGTCGAAGAGCTTGAGCACACCAGGGCTGTCGGGCTTGCGTCAAGGGTGCTTGCCGAGTTGACACGCCCGGACCGGTCTTCGGGATTGGCGATGGAGTCACTCGCTTATGAACTGCTTGATGAGGTTGCGGGGGTTGTGGGCCGCCCGGTTCGCAGGGCGGGGTGGATCGGGGTTGTGCGTGACTTTCTTCATGAAGTCCACGACCAATCTGTTTCGCTCGATGAGCTTGCCGAGGTTGCCGGAGTGAGCCGGGGGCATTTAGCGCGTGGGTTTCGAGGGGTGATGGGGATGACAACGGGGGAATATCATCGTCGCATTCGTATCTCGCGGGCAGCCAGGGCGCTGGCGCATTCCGACACACCGATCGCGCGGATCGCGTGCGGTGCAGGGTTTGTTGATCAAGCGCACTTCACACGGGCGTTTGGGGATCACATCGGGCAGACACCCGGGTTATTCCGTGCGGGGATTCGGGGCTAGATTTTACTTGCCATTGAACTCAGCGGCGGCGGCGGGTGATCGCGACGAGCCCGATCGTTATTGCAAAAGAAGATGCCGGGGCGGGGACAGATACAAGCTGGAAGGCACTGTCGGTATCTTGGAGCGCGAGCCAGCGGCTATTTGCGAAATCCCAACTGCTTGAGGCGCCACCGTGGAGATCAGAGTCGAGCCATTGCCAAGCGTCACCCGAGCCGTCGATTGAGCGGGCACTGATGGAGATCCAGTAGGTGGTGTCGGCATCGAATGTAACCGCAGACCCGAGTGTGATCTGGTGGCTGTATTTGATCGCGCCGTTTGCGGTTCGGTGTCCCGTGTCAACGGTGTTGGTTTGGTTGATATCAAATGATTCTGAGCCGATGAGGACATCGGGCTTGATGCGGTTGTTGTTGGTGGTTCGTGATGTGTAGAACTCGATCTGGAAGGTATCGAAGTTTTCAAGATCTACCGAAGAGACGCCTTCGGTCATGCCCCACCAGTTGATCTGGTTGATCTGCGTGGGTGTTGAGAGCTGGAAGTTGTCGGCGTGCTTGAAGTTTCGGGTGGCTCTGGGTTCTGAATGGCTGAACCATCCGAAATCGGTAGAGTCGAGGTCGGCGAGTGTCTGGCTGTAGGCGATCTCGGCGTTTGCTGTCGAGATTGCAGCAAGGGGGATCATCAAAAGGGCAACTGGTGTTGATTGAGTGAATCGCATGCGGAACTCCTGTGCGTTTGGGGTGGGGGGTAGCCTGTTCAGTCTTGTTCTCTGTACCAGTATGGGGTGAGTTGCTCCGGTTGTCTTGTATGAGAGTTGCGCGATCTGATCGACTCAGAATGTGAAGCGGGCTCCTGTATCGGTTTCTATTGGCCGTTGCTCTTGGCCAGGTGTAACCAATAAAAGATATGTCTGTGTGTGTTTAGGCGTTATCTGCTGATGACAGGGGTGTTGGGTTGGCATGTGCATTGCATGATGAATTGGTGAATCGTTTCGCGATGCTTGGTGTCAATGCCGGGTGAGGTAGGTTGCATTCTGGAGACTGAGATGAATTTTTGTGTTTCGATGATCGGTGTGCTGGCAATGGCTTCTAGGTTGGCGTCCGCGGGATCCGTGTGGCATGTGAGTGCTGGTGCGACTTCGGGAGGCGACGGGACGAGTTGGGGCTCGGCTTTCCGGGATGTACAATCAGGGATTGACGCGTCTGATGCAGGCGACGAGGTCTGGGTCCGTCAAGGAACATACCAGCCCAGCATTCCGGTGGCAGGGAGCGAGAGTGCGGGGATTCTGCTCCGGGATGGTGTGGCAATCTACGGTGGCTTTGATGGGTCTGAAACACTCCGCGGCCAGCGCGAGTCAGCGGTTCATCTCACCACCCTGAGCGGCGCATCAATCTCGGTGCTTCATGTCATTGAGGCTCAAGGGGTTGGACCTGGCTCGGTGGTTGATGGGTTTATTATCCGCGATGGGTACGGAGGGGATGGCGGGTTTGCCGGTCTTGGCGGTGCGGGAGGGGGGATGTATCTGCTGGATTCGAGCCCGACGGTTGTTGATTGTACGATTCGTAATAATGTAGCAAGGATTGG